>ENA-OQIE01000376-OQIE01000376.1-human-gut-metagenome-genome-assembly--contig:-NODE-376-length-33039-cov-4.214702_pt1 | contig 33039 bp, 34 predicted proteins | sample MGYA00242569_ERZ504731 | MGnify/ENA primary metagenome ERZ504731 (study PRJEB26092, sample SAMD00036208) | human gut metagenome | host: Homo sapiens | study: EMG produced TPA metagenomics assembly of...
CCAAGCCTCCTTCGCATTCCTCAATGGTAAGGTAAGAGCCTGTTTTGCTGCCTTTGTAGAGAAGTTCATAATCCCCGATAACCGCCGTTCCAACGATTTTTGCTGTGGGGCATCTGAATTTCATCTGACGGACATTGAGGTTTGAACCGTAGGCAATATAATATCTTTTCATTTCAAATCTCCTTTTTGTAGATTCCGCTTTGCGGTAGTCACATATTAACTCTTTTTCGGAGTAAATGCAACCCGCTAAATCTACAAAATATCTGTGCCTTTTCTTGTGTGGTATTTGTTCAGATTATACTTTGTAAAATCAGGGGCTGTGCGGGATTGTTTGGCTTGATTTATTTGGTTGGAAAACTATCCACAAAAGCAACGTGGGCGGCTGTGTTGCCACCCGTTGCCTTTGAGGTGCGAGCCTTTTCAGGCTCTGCCATATCTGAAAGCCGCATCTCCGTCAAGGTTCTTGGTAAGAAAACTTCTTGCTGTGGAGAACTCTTCGCCAACCAGTCCCAATCGAATCAGCCATGTTCGCATTGCAAATTTTGGATTTTCCGTTTGCTGTGGTTTTGGACTTGCTGTTTTCAGTTCCTTTGCCATTTCGGAAAGTGCAAGGCAAAGCTGAATGTAGCTTTTCAATTGTCCTGCGTGAAGTCCGTTTTTCTTTTCTGCTGTAGGCTTGTCAAACTGGAAAAGTCGAAATTCGATTGTGCTTTTTGTAAAGGTTGCGTGGAAGTTCAGCATATGGTATCTGCTGTCATTGTAATGCTGATTTCTGCCGTAATTCGCACCGTTTGCTGTGTACCAGATGTCTGCAAACTGTGCCATTGTGGTTGGTTTCTTTTTGTTCAGCTGTTCAATGAATCTTGGGTTTACCGTTCTGCAATATCTGTTCATTCTGCCTTGGTCGATTTTCAGGGCGTCTGCAATCAGTCTTTCGTGGCTTGCCATGATGTTTGCAAGGTTTCTGAGGCTTTGCGGTGTGTGTCCGTTCGCTCCGATGTGAATATGAACTCCTGCCCCAATCCCTGCGTGGCTTACTGCTCCTGCCTTGCGAAGTCTTCTCACAAGCTCCTGTAAGATTTCAATGTCGCCGTAGTGAAGAATCGGTGTAACCAGTTCGCACTTTTCAGCATCGCATCCTGCAATGCTGACGTCCTTTTGAAATTTCCATTCTCTGCCCTGTGCATCCCAAGCTGACCAGGTGCTGTATCCGTTTCGGCTTGCTGTGAATTCATATCTGCCTGTTCCGAAAAAGTCTGCGGCAAGCTTTGCAGCTCGTTCTCTTGTGATGTGGTTCATCTCAATTTCAACCCCAATGGTCTGATTTTTCAGGTTTTCAATCTGTCTTTCTGTTTTAGCGTTCATGGTATTTTCCTCCGTAATTTCGGGCTTTCTGCCCTTTCGTTGTATCACATATTACCGCATTACGGAGGACATATCAAGCGGCTAAATTAACAGAAAAACAGACTGTATATCCGCCAGATGATTGTGTAATATACAGTCTTGCTTTCCTTGATTTTCTATGGTAAAATGCAGTACGATGGAATAGGTTCCGCCTTATTTTTCGGCTGCCACAACCTTGAAAGAATCCACTTCGGGAATCAGGGCAAGAGAAGAGCCGTTCTGCCATTTCATGTGTATGGAACCCAGATCATCGATATGGGTAACCTCACCGATCGTTCCGGGAAGAATGGGATATTTTTCATTTCGCATAGAAATCAGCTGTATCTTTGTCCCAACGGGATACTGTTTTCTGAGATTTTCAAGATATGCTTTATTCGGAAACTTCATTATTTGCTACCTTTCTGAAAGCCGAACTGCCTGAAAGATTTCTAAGCAGTACCTTTCTTGTTGACTTGTACTCTACACCAATCATGCCAAGGCGAAGGAGATAACAACGCATTGTGTATTTGGGATTATCGCTGGTTTCAAGCTTATTGTTGATACGTTTCTGATTCTTTGCAAATTCGCAGAGCATGGAAATGAAAGTGCAGTAGGCATCTGCATCACCATCATTTTCAACGGTAAACCAAGGAAAGCAAATCTTGTCTGCTTCAGCGACGATTTCAAGGTTGTCAGTTTTGAATGCAGCCTTGAAAAGTTCACCCTTATTTTCTACGATTTTTCTGAGCCTGTCGATTGTAGCATCATCAACCAGTTCCAAAGGCATCTCTACTGTCAAACCGTTTTCTTCTTCATCAAGCGGAACATCATAGCCTCTGTGTACCAGTTCATCAATCAGCATCTCAACTTCTTTTCCGTCAGCTGAATCGCTGATTTCAAGATTGCCTTCTTTGGTGACAGTGTAAAAGTCACCGATTTTATATGCACAGGTCGGCATATACTGATATTCGGCGGGCACTCCGATAATCTCGCTGACCGCCTTTACCAGTTCCTTTCGTTCGTTTCCTGTAAAATGTAATTCAATTATCATATGTTTGACCTCCTTTTTGGTAGTACACATGATAACTCTGAATGGCACAGATATCAAGTGTGGGATATGTAGAATTATTTTCCCTCGTTTTGTGCATAATAGGTGATTCCGGCAAGGACAAACCAGGCATTGCAGGCTGCGACTCCATTGCCCCACATCTTGTATGCAGCACTATCGGAATACGGATTCTTCAGCCACTTTTCAATCTGCTTACGGCTTTTTGGCTTGCACTCTTTTCCGATTGCCTTATTGTAGGTTTCAAAAACATTCAGCCACCAATTTATCTGTTCTTCGGTCGGATTTTCAATGCCGATATCGTCACACCACCAGGTCGGCATACCTTGCAGTAACGCACATTCCTGCGGTGTCAGTCGCCTTACGATGTATTCAATTTCAGGAGTGCTGTCATTGACAACAGGCGGATCTTTGTAATCTGATGCCACAAGTGTGTTTGCTTTTTCCTTTTCAGCAACGGTATGATGAGAATTTTTACTTGTGGAGTATTTCGGATGAGCAATTCCGCCTGCACCTGATGCAACAAGTGTCGGGGATTTTTCCTCTTCAATCTGAAAACTGAATCGTGCGTTGTAACCCTGATTCATGGCAGGTCTGCCGATGCCGTAGGAAACTGCATGGTTTTCCGTGCAGTTTAGTGTGTACATAGTTTCCGATTCCTTGTATCCGTCACCATGATGTGATGGACGTGAACCATTTCCCTCAACGACAACAATTCCGCCCTGATTTTTGCATGGAGACTGATTGCTTGTATCAATCGTTCTTGCAGTATCTGCTTCGTAAAATCCGCTGTTGGGATTGTCGGAAAGCATGGAATTGCTGTATTTTCCGCATATGCCGTATGCTTTATGAAAATGTTCCACCACAAACGGCTGATTATTTCCGCCCGTTCCATATGTAGCTGAAACTGTTTCCGCTACTTCAACAGGACCCTTAAATCGTGTATCTTGCCCGTGATTTGAAAAAACTAACCCTGTGCTTGTTTCTTCAGAGCAAGTTCCAAAACTTCCGGCAGTTTCTTTCCACGAACGGAAGCCCTGCGGAGAATACCCAGACAGGCTTTCGGACTCAAATAGTATTTTTGAGGCACGTTCACCATCAAAATCTGCGACAAGGTAGATTCTTGCTCTGCGTTGGGGCGTACCCCAGTATTGAGCATCAACTGTCCTGTATGCGAGAGAGAAATTTTCTGCCAGGATTTCTCCTGCCTTTGTCCACTTTTCAGGTTTAGGAACAGATATATCTGTGGTTTTAATTTTGCAGAGTTCTTCGAGAACGCATCGGAAGTCCTCTCCTTTGTTGGAGGATAGGGCTCCGGTGACGTTTTCCCACACTGCAAATCCTGGATATTTACCATTGGTTGCACACCTCATTTCCTTGATAATTCTGACTGCCTGAAAGAATAGTCCGGAACGTGCGGCATTCAAACCCTGACGTTTGCCTGCGACACTAAGATCGGTGCAGGGCGAGCCAAAGGTGATAATATCCACAGGCTCTATTTCCGCACCGTTGATTTTATTTATATCTCCGAGATGCTTTATAAACGGCAGCCGCTTTTCTGTAACAGCGATCGGAAACGGCTCTATTTCTGATTTCCAGACAGGTACAATACCGGAGAGCATTCCTGCCATTTCAAAAGTTCCGGAACCGGAAAACAGGCTGCCAAGGGTGAGAGGTTTATTCATCTGACACCTCCACATCCTTGTATTCGATTCTTTCGCCGTTACGCATCAGATACACATCATCAGACCTGCCTTCATGGAGTTTAATGTATCTTTCCACTGCAACATCAACGAACTTTGGTTCCAGTTCAACGCCAAAGCATACACGGTTTAACTGCTCACAGGCAATCAGGGTAGATGCACTGCCCAAAAATCCGTCAAGCACCATGCCGTTTGTCTGTGTACACTGAGAAATCAGGTAAGCAATCAGCGGGACAGGTTTACTGGACGGGTGTCCGCAGCCGTCTTCCTTGCTGTTTTTGATACGGTCAAATTCAAATACGGTTTTCTGTTTCTGGTCACCATACCAGATATGCTTGCCGTCCTTACGCCAACCCCAGATGATTGGTTCATGAATGTATTTCCAATCGGTGCGAGTGAGAACAAGGCGGTCTTTCTTCCAGACAAGTCCTGCACCCACCTTAAATCCTGCATCTTCATATGCATCATGAAATACACGAGCCTTTGACGTAGCATAAAACACATAAATGCTTGCATCTTTTGCCATGGATTCCTTGAATCTCTCAAATGTGGATTTCAGAAATTCATATCCCTTTTCATCGTCAAGGTCATCGTTTTTGATCTTGCCGGATGTGCTTTCCAGATTGACAAGATACGGCGGATCGGTACAAACCAGATTGACTTTTGTATCACCCAAAAGTGCTGTATAGGTTTCAGGCAAAGTGGAATCTCCGCAGATGATGGTATGTTTTCCAAGATGCCAGATGTCGCCGGTTTTGGATTTGCAGGGCTTTTCCAGTTCTGTGTCTACATCGAAATCGTCCTGTTTTGCTTCATCACTGTTAATGTCGAAAAGGTCAGCAATTTCAGATTCATCGAAACCGGTCAAACCAAGGTCGAATCCGAGATTCTGCAACTCTTCCATCTCAACAGCAAGCAGTTCATCATCCCAGCCTGCATCTAACGCCATCCGGTTGTCGGCAAGAATATATGCCTTCTTCTGCGCTTCGGTCAGGTGATCGGCAAATACACATGGCACTTCTGAAATATTTTCTGCCTTTGCCGCTTCGATTCTGCCGTGACCAGCCAGCACATTGTATTCCCGGTCGATAATGACAGGATTCACAAACCCAAACTCACGCAGAGAAGAGCGAAGTTTCAGGATCTGTTCCTTGTTGTGGGTTCTGGCATTGTTGGCATATGGCACTAACTTGTTGATGTCAACAAGCTGAAATTCTGTAGTTGTGGTCATCGGTAATTCCTCCTCTGCTGGATTCTGAGCATTCCTTTTCGGGCAGCATCAATATTGCCTTTTACGGCTTGTCCTTTAATTGTGCGATACTGCTGTTTGGTCATATTGTTTCGATGCTATTTTAACTCTCTCCAGAATTGAACATCTGCTTTCATAAATACTCACTTTCTGCTGCGGAGCAGCTTTTCCATCATATCTTCCTGCGGATTGCCCTGAAATTCCACAGAACAATTTTCCCTCACGATCTGAAAAATCTGATTCCAGATCTGATTTGCCTGTTTCATGTAGTTCTGTGACATCGCTACATAGGGAGAGGCGATTGCAGCACCTGTTGTAGGATGTTTGGAAATATATCCGTATTTGGTGACGATTTGCTCACAGTGAATCCAACGGGAAATGCTCATGGCGTACTGTTCCACAAGCTGACGGCTGACGATTTTCTCACAGGAGCGTTCTTTCAGCCACTCATATGTTTCCGTATACACTTCATCTGCAAGGAGTTTTGTGCCATCACGCTGTAATTCTTTCATGAAATCTCTGACAGGCGGTGTTTCAGCAGATTCCATATTCGCAGGTTGCATCATAACTTCCGCCGATTTTCCCTCAGCAATTTTCTCCGTGAGTGCCTTTCTTGGTCTGCCTGCACCCGGTCTTGCACCGCCTCGGTTTGTACCGTCTTTCGCCATGATGTCATCACCTCCGAAAAATCAAAGAAATTCAAACAAAAATTGTAAAATCGGGCATAAAAAATGCTGACTTAAAAGTCAGCAAAAGCAGGTTTTATCGGTATTTTCTAATGTTTTAATATTCAAGGGGTCAATCGGGTGTTTGAATATTGGATTTTGTGCGTGAGAGGGGCCACCGGTCAATGTTTTGTCCATTTTTAGAGGTTTTTATACCCCCGGGGGCTTTTCAGTATGTATAAACAGGATTCTTATCTTCCGTCCATGTCTTTTTATCGTGACAGGGTTTGCATAAGGCTTGCCAGTTGGATTCGCCCCACATCAAAGCAGGGTTGCCACGATGCGGTTGTATGTGGTCGACCACAGTTGCAGGAACGTATCGTCCTTGCTGCATACAGCGTACACACATCGGGTGCTTGCGGAGATAAGCTTTACTGAGCCTACGCCATTTGCTGTTGTAACCACGCTTGGCAGCTGACGGTCTGTCAGGCTGTTTATGTACCTCACAGTATCTGCTGTCGGTAAGGTTCGGACAGCCTGGATAACTGCAGGGGTGTTTACTCTTTTTCGGCATTGCAGCAGTCCTCAAGGTATCTGTCAAGCGACTTCAATGCTTCGCCGTGAAGATTCTTCACAAATCCTACGCTTGCTTTCAGCTTGTAAGCAATCTTATGCCAGCTGTAATCGAGGCAGTAGCGGTAATGGAGAAGCGTATACTGCATTGGATCATCAACGTTTAAGAGTTCATTTATCAGATGAACACGATGAATTGCGTAATCAGACGCCTCGTCCATAAGGTCAACGATAAGTTCCTCAACGGTTTCAATGGCATTCTGATTTGAGAGGTTGTTAATGGCGTTCTTCAGGTATTCCGCCTGTCCATAACATTCCTTGGTTTCGCTTTCAAGCTTCTGAATCGTTCTTAAATATTCTTTTGCTTTCATACTGTACCTCCGTCATGGTATAAAAATAGCCACAGCAGATTTCTCTGCCATGGCTTTTTCGTTATCTTATTTTCCAGTTTATATTATAGCACATATTGAAAGTATCTTCAAGTCCCGGAAACTCCCACGAACTCCCAAATTTTAAAGTTTGGATAATGCACTGCTGTGAACCCTGTATCCAGCCGATTTACTATAGCCCATTTCGTGGAATACTTCATTCCAACTTTTAAACTCAATATAACGTTTATACATCAGATCACGTTCATCGGGGTTATCCAGTTTTTGCAGTGATTCAAGAAACGCTGATTTCAGTGCTGACAGTTCATCAAAAGCAGCGTCTGCTTCTCTGTCAAGGTCAATAGCACGGTTGATACTGTCGGACATTCTATGCGGATTATGCGTTGCTGTTTTTGGCATATCGCTGAATGCAGGTGAGGAAGGAGAGCTCTCACAAATGCGGATACTCTCTGCCTCACGTCTTTTTCTTTCAATTCGCCTGAGTAATATTTTTGCTTCTTTCATGTATTCTTTTGCTGTCAATTTTATGTATCCATCCATTTATTTCTCCTCCATAATTTTCTGTTTCTGCCGGTTATAGAAAGTGTCTTCTCCCATCATAGCACCAAGTGATTCACAAGCAAGGAGAGCAATTTCATATACATCATGGGATTTTTCAATTTTTGAAAGATTAAGTTCTGCAATGCGAATGTGTTCCTGATATTGTCTGGAAACATTAAGTCTGTTTTCATATTCAGAAATTGCTTCCTTATATAGCTTTAACAAAATACGCTTTTTACGAGAAGCTTCCTCTTTAGGAAGTTCCTCAAATTTAAAAGCATAATACAATTTTTTAAGTTCGGAAAAATATCTATATTCTGCAGGCGGAAACTTTGTTACATCAATGGTACCGTCATAAGCCTGACGTTCCAGTTTTCGGAAAGTATTCTTATCTTTAAAATTGAGAGCAATTTTCATTTTTCCTCCATTTGACATAAGATGATATATAATATATAAAATATAATATTTATTTTATTTTTCTTTTCTTTTTTAAGAGAAGTAGAGAAAAGAAGTAATATATGTCATTTATGTCATCTTAATAGAAAGAGTGGAGATACCCTGATAGTACCAGCCGTCCTTCTTATGAATTTTGGTGTAGCGTTTGCACATTTCAATTCCAAACTTGCGGCTCGTCATCTTGTATTCGTTGGATTCCGCAGCCCACTGACAATAAACTGCATACAGCACAGATGCCTTAATTTCACCGCCTTCAGCAATATAGTCAGAGGCGAGAAATGCGGCAATCACGTCCATTTCATTACGATACTCCCTGATAGAATCTTCGACGGCTTTCGGCTTATGAAGACCTTCATATTTCCACAGGCGGTATCCGTCCATAGCCCAGGCAAGAATATCAGGCATTTCTTCACGAAGTTTCTCACCAAGGTTCTTATCAACCTTTTCTTCAGGAATAATTTTTGTAAATGGAATGATATGAATTCTTCGCCAGATTCCAAGATCAGTGCCGCGAATTGTTGGTTTGTGGTTTGTTGCAAGCCACAGCTTAAATTCCGGACGATATTCAAATTCATCACCATAGAGTTTTCGGGCAGTTACCATATCATCGCCTGTAAGCTGTTTTATAAGTCCTTCATTAAGCCGCATACCCTCATTAGGTTCAACTGATGTGACAAGTCTTGCACCCTTTAAGCGGGCAATATCGGTATTTGCAGAGTTATTGCTGTTCTTGACCATAATGGATTCAGGCTGTATGTTTGTTGCATATTCTCCGAGGATCGCACGAATGATCTCAAGGAACGTTGATTTTCCGTTTCTGCCATTGCCATACAGGAAAAATACACACTGTTCTGATGTAAGTCCGCTCAGACAGTAACCTATCGATTTTTGAATGTATCGGATAAGTTCCTTGTCATCACCGAAAATATCATCAAGAAAACGCAGCCACAGAACAGGCTTTTTCGGATTAACAGGCATGGAAGTTCCGAGCATTCTCGTCATGTACATTTTAGGATTGTGAGGGACTGTCGTACCGGTATCAAGGTCAACTATTCCATTCTGTGTATTTACAAGACTTTTGTGTGTATCAAGGTCTGATGGGCTTATTGGAACGATATGCTGAAATTCCCTTACCATAGCAGTTTTTGCAGCATTGGAACGAGTCTTTTTCATATGTTTCTGATAGTCCTGAAGAAACTTTCCGTCTTCGTGTTCCGCCCATGTTTTAAGTTCTGTTTTCATACGTTCAAGAATCACATCAGCAGCAGAGAAAACCGCGCCGCAGTCATCATATACCCACACACCGTCTTTGTAGTACATCCAGCGTTTATCGGTATAATTGTAACGGAAAGTATCTCCACAATAATCTTTCATACGTTCTGCATTTCCTGTGTCATCAAGAGAATGCATTGGCAATTTGGTATTTGAACGGGCAGAGGAAGGGTTCTTGATTGTTATATAATAATCATCTGTAGCTTGCGGCTGATAAAAATTCTGACAGCATGCAACAGCATTATTAAGGGTGATCGTACCATAAGTCGAGCCGGATTGCCTTCTGTCCCACTTTTCACGCATAAGCCCTGAACTTCGGTATATTTTATCCATAAGAGCTATATCGCCGCCACACCAGAATGCAAGAATTGAGCAGAAAGCCATATCTGCTTCAGACTGAGACGAATAATCAGAGAAATCTCCGCTGTAAAGAGCAGCAAATTTTTCTCTGCTTTGGGAATTCATTATTTTGCCGATAATTTCCTGTTCCGACATATTAAGCAGAGATGGAGTACAACTTCTGTTCGCGGGTATTTCTCGCTGTATACCAACGTATTTTATGTGAAGACACTTGATCCTTTCGGTGCAGTCAGAAATATAGCTGTATTCACCAATTGCATTACCTGTCATTATGAAAAACCTTCCGCTGTCGTACATTTCAACTTTTCCATTACGTCTTCTGCCCACAGGGAGTGAGCCTCTGCAGATAAGATGTATTCCGTTTCGTGACTGAGAATATTCTGCATATGTCTGTAAAGTATCAATAAATTCAGCAATAATGCCTGATTTATCGCCATGAAGGTAGCTGTCGATGCTGTCACGGCAGTCATCAAGGTCAACACCGAAATAACCGGAATCACTGAACATAAATCCTATTCCGTCATAATTTACAGATGATTTCAGTGCGGTTTCAAAACCTGTCCAGGTCTGCGGATTATTGGACATAGCCTGTCCGCCGGTAATCGGATTGATTGGAATTTTCCGGATTCCACTATGGGATCTGGCATCCGGGTACGCTTTCCAGCATACCCAGTTAGGAATTGATCTCAGTTCATTTGGAATTGATTCGTAATTCATTATGATTTCTCCTTTCCGTTCTCGTCAAAAAATCTGATGTGTACTTTCTTACGCATTGCCCACTTCATTTCACACTGCATTCCTATCGTATATTTATTGCCAAATACCCAGAGTTCATCGCAGTTGCCAAGCATGATATGGTTCATTTTGAAAGCCATGTCACGTTCTTTGGGATTCTCGTCATTCATAAATTGCGGAAAGAACAGATGCGGTGCAAATGGAATGCAATTCTGAGCGACTGCATATTTGCAAAAACGGCGGGCGTTGATAATGTTCTGCTTTTTATCCCCCTGTGAAAACGGAGAACAGATATATACAATTGGGCGGTACTTCTTCTGACGTTCTTCCTTGAGTTCCTCATGTCTGATACGAGTGAGTGCTTCGTGTTCTGTAGGGCTTGCGTAGCCTTCGCTGTTGCGGTAATTCATGTGGTAGCTCCTTTCAGTGCGTAGTATAATTCGCACCATTTTATTGCTGTCAATGTGTTTTCACGTTCTGTCGTAAACCAATGATTTTGATTCATAATCGCATTGATTCTTCTTGGAATGCAGTAAAGATTATCGGTTGAGAAGTTTAGGGGATTGCTGTCAAGGAACACAACAATGTGTCCGTCCGGAATTTTGCCATGATGCTGCTCATAAACATATCGCTGTTTCGGCATCCAGTTTTCCTTAAACTTCTGTATCGTGATTTTACCGGAATGCTGTATGTCGTTGACTTTTACCCATACATATCCGCTATATGCTCTCTCATCACCGATTCTGTATGTCTTGGCACGCTGTTCACCCTTTTGAAATGTACCGGTATTGACATTTCTGTGGATATGCAGCTGTTTGATGCACCTATCAGAAATGCTGTACTTTCCAACGCTTACACTGAAATGCTCATTGAACATTTCGGTGAGCTGTCTGTAAGAATTACAATGTTCGATGTGCTGACGCAGCCATTCATCCTGTTCGGGTGTATAACGATGCTTACGCATGGCCATGTACCAGTCTTTCAATGTAGGATTCCTTCAGCTTACCTTCCGCAACCAGCTTATCAGTGCGGAGAACCACATCAGCGTTGTTGATCATCTGCTTTGCCAGAGAGGAAATGGTTTGGGAAAGCTCTGTTTCTTTTCTCCGTTCATCAACACTGAGTGTGTTGTCGCTTGCAATGCGAATTCTCTCGCCGAGAATTTTCTGTAATTCCATAAGTGTCATAATATTTACCTCCTGATTATTGCTCACGGGCAGAGAATACAATATCAGTATCCTCTGTGTGAGCTTGCTGTTTTTAGAACGGAACATCACCGTCACCAAGGATTTCTTCAAAATCACTGAGATTGCCAATGTCGGCTGTTGCAGTACCTGCAAACTGTTCCTGTGGTCTCTGTGCCGGTGTATCTGCTGAAACAGGCTGCTTTTCTTTGTAAATATGGTTGCATTCGGGGAAAGCTGATTCATTCATAAAACCGATTTCCTCACGAACTTGTCCGTTCCACTGATCGTGATGTACATTTACCTTCAAAACATGGTTTATAAGGTCTGCACAAAGTTCTGATACCGTTTCATAAGCCTTTCCACTCGGGAGTTTGGCTGCCTTTGCAAGCTGCATGATTTGCTTAAAGCTGTATCCCTGAACCTGCATATCTGCTTTTGTCGGTTCTTTGCGTTTCCACAACGTATGGAAAAGATAACGATTCTGACATTTTTGTTCCACATCATTTCTGATAACAAATGTAAGGTTAAGTCCCGTTGCACCGTTTGGTGTTGTGCGTTCTGTAATTGCTTTGATGATCACTTCATATTCTCCCTTTGGAATCAGTTCAAAGCTTTGTACGTCTGTGTAATCTGTTGAAAATCCCATTAATTTTCTCCTCCTTGAATCAGTTTTTCTGCTTCCTCAACGCTTCTGCATATTCCTGCGATTGCTCCCGCATTTCGCACAGCTGAGAGAAATTTTTTCTGTTGTTCTGATGGTTTGCCTGTAGGCGTTTTCACTTCAATAAATACGGCTTTGCCGTCAGATTTACGGAATCCGAATAAATCGGAGAACCCTTTCGGCACTCCTGTATCAAAGTAACGTCCGTCTTTCGTATAGGCTTTGCCGACATTTACACGGAACAGAGTACATCTGTCTGAAAGTGATATGCGTATTTGATTTTGAATTTTGTGTTCCTCTGTCATATAAAGCCTCTCTGTTTGCCCTGAAAATATGCCCAGCCTTTCTTATAGCCCATTTTCTTGGCATAAGCATTCAATTCCTGCATATTGCAGCATTGTTCGGGTGAATCATAATCGAGAACAAAGCCTGTGATTTTTTGTAACTCTGCTTCCTCTGTATCAAGAGAACGTTCCTTTTTGGGAAATACATATCCACAGGCGGGGCATACAGGTCTTCCGAATTTTGATGGTTCAAAGGTATAGAAGCATTCAGGACATTGTGCTGCAAATAATTTATTCTCAATTTCACGCTTTTCCCCGGACTTTTTTCTGCTTTCCAAAGTCCATTCACGGTCTGCATCAGGCATTCCGAAACGTGCGTAATTTCCAACATGGTCGATGATAACTGCACGTTTGTTTTTCTTGTATCGCATACATCTCATTGATTGCTGAATGTAAAGAGTTAATGATTTCGTTGGACGAAGCAGTATCACACACTCACAGTCGGGGACATCAAATCCTTCGCTTATCAGATCAACGTTGCAGAGAATTTTTATTGCTCCGTTTCTGAAATCTGATATAATTTTATCACGTTCTTCTTTTGGTGTTGATCCATCAATATGAGCCGCAGAGATACCTGCAAACTTAAATTCATCTGCCATAGCCATAGAATGCTTCACTGAAACACAGTAGCAGATCGTTTGTTTCCCATATGCAAGATGTTTGTAATACTTGATCGCATCACCGAAAACAGCCGTTTTCAGCATTGCTTTTTCAACGGATTTTGTCTCATATTCTCCGTGCATAATTTTGATTCCCGTCAAATCAGCAATGCTTGGAGCGTAATAATCATATGGAGCAAGGTAATGATTTTCTATAAGCCATTTGGCAGATACACCGATCACAAGCTCATCATTTACATCACCAAGTCCACTGCCATCCAATCTGACTGGTGTTGCTGTAACTCCGATACGTTTGGCGTTTGGGAATGCCTCATATATTTTGCGGTATGTTGAGGCTTTGGAATGATGATTTTCATCGGTTATGATCAGCTGTGGTTTAGCAAGTTTTGAAATACGTCTTGATGCAGTCTGTACCATCATAACCTCGCATTTTGTCATATCAACACCCCACCAACTGAACGTGCATTTTATCTGGTCAACAAGTTCTTTTCGATGGACAAGAAAAAGCACATGATTATTTTTTTCAGTAGCAGATTTTGCTATATCCGCTACAATAACCGATTTACCGCCGCCACAGGGGAGAACTATGCAAGGTGCTCTTGCTCCATGACGATAGGCATTTCGTGCCTTTTCAATTAAATCATTTTGATACGGTCTCAGTTCCATTTTGTTTCTGCTCCTTAATTCGCTTAATTTCAGCACTCATGCATTTCCAGCAAAGTTTTCTGCCGTAGTTCTTTTCCGTACCTTCTGCAATCTGTTCAACGCTTCTGCCTTTAACTGCTGTAATAAGGTTGCCGCAATCAGTACATCGATGCGGTTCAGCACCATTGGAAAGCCATTCCTTTAGCTGTGAACCAAGTTCGGGAGTGATCATTCCGTTCCATGTATCAAGAAATGTGGTATCTTTAGAAGTTACAGCATAATGATTACGGGAGATATTAAAAACAATATCAAATTCGTATTCTGTATTTTCACGCTGAACAGGAGCAAGACCAAGCTTGACGGGTTCCATTTTTCCACGTTCGTTTTGCTCCATTGCATATGCCATTTTGGAACGAAGTGTAACAATTACATGACAATCAACAGAAAGCAAGGTATTAACAAGATTATTCTGAATTTTTCCTGCCTCATTCCAGACAGTAAAGCTGTTCTTATTCTGAGATTTTTCAAGCTGTGTTTTCAGGTCGAGAATTCCGCCTTCGTTGTCCCAGGCGTGAGAAAAGCTATCCACAATGATTACTCCGTCAGGACCTACAACAGATGCAGCTTCCTTCACCTTTTCAATGTATCTTTCAGGAGAATAAGGCGGTGTCAGTTCATCATAGAGAAATTCTCCTGTACCGAGGTCAGAACGATTTGCGTAAAACTGAGCTCTTCCGTGTTCTGTGTCGATAAGTGCGATCTTGTTCCAGTCATTCGTAAAACCGAATGCAAGATACAGAGAAGATAATGTTTTTCCTGAACCGCTTGGTCCTGTGCAGGCTGCTCTGAGTTTAGCGACCTTTCGTTGTACTTTTTTAAAAGGCATAAATTTTCCCTCCTATTTGATCTGAATATTCTGATGCTCTGTAAGAACAGCACCATCGATTTCTGTACCTGATTCAAGAGCTGATTTAATAGCCTTTTTATCAGGAGCGTATGTGACTTTTTTTACACACCATTCTTTTGAAAGTACACTTTCATTAATATCAGCAGTTGTGGATTTACGAAATGAGATATGAACTCTCGGTGTTTCAAAAGGAAGATAGCAAAGAGCATTGGAAAGCCAAACTTTTAATGATTCAACTTTTTTCTCAGCTGCCTTCATTCGTCTGTCAAGAGCATTTTTTTCAGCTTTTATTGCTGCTGCATCTGATTCCAGGTTTTTGATCCACAGTGCAACGCCTTCAAGTTTCTTACTACGTTCTATAAGGAGATTATCAAGCCTTTCAGTATCAATAATTTCTCCGCTTTCAGCATCGATACAACCTGAAATAGCTGCATCAATTTCATATAAGGTTGCCATGGATTTTCACTCCTTCCTCAATTTCATCTGCAATATTTTTGAGACTTTTGCTGAATTCATCAGCCTGTTTTTTTGAAATGCTGACATTGTTTCTGCTTTCGCTGTAAACTGTTTTAAGCAGAAGAGATATTGCCTCGGTGGTATCTTTAAGCCTGGCTGCTCCTGTAAGTACTGCGAATTTTGCAGCTCTCATGACGGAGACGTTGAACTTGTTTGTGGAAGGTTCGGCAAGTGCGATTTCCAGAAGGACTGCACAACCTGCCATATTGTGAGCAAGTTCCATGTTTTCTGTGAGATCAATTGTTTTCTTTTTCATTGGTAATCATTCCTTTCTCAATGTTTAAGTGGGAGAAAAATCATCTCTGAACGTAAAGTCTAAAAAAATGTGCCAAATTCGTACCCCTAATCAAAAAAATTTTTCAGAATCTCATCAGAGCGTATTTTTTCTTCGATTTTTCGGCGTAAAGCTCTTACTCTGCCCTCAGATATATTTAGCAGTTTTGCTGTTTCAACGTTAGTAAAACCATCGAGCATTGCCAATTGATATACTTTCTGCCATTTTTCAGGCATTGCTGCAACAATTTCATGAAGCCGCAGAATGCTTTCATCTTCAATTGGAGTGTCGTATTCTGAGAATTGAATCTCAAATTCGGAATCTGAGAGAAAGTCTGAAGATATTGTTTGTCGGTGTGGCAAAAGATGCCCTGTTTCTTCCGGTGAATATCCATGATTTTTGATAAATGTATTTTTCCATTTCTGATAAATATCTGTTTCAAAAGGAGAAACTCTCATTTCTTTGCAATTGATATATACTTCATGATCATCTACTGCATGAAATTTTCTGATATCTTCTTCCGTAACACCGTATTCTCCAACCTTGATTTCAAGAATCTCTTCTCCAAAATCATCATACAACTTGTAGCGGTTACGCTTGCAGTATGGTGTTTTTTTGAATCTCATACTGTATCCTTTCCGCCAAAAGATACAGAGAGGTACAGGAAGAAACTTTTCTTGCATAAAAAAGAGCATACACAGAGAAAGGCTATCTCAGATACAGCTTTGCTAAGCCTCTTACGGCTTTTCATGCTGTATGAAATATCCTGTAGCCTCTATGTACACTCGGCTGCGGTATTTGTTTTTCAGTCGTTTTCCCGACTGTGCTTATATCCTATCATTTTTAAAGCATATTTACCAGCTGTAAAAAGTGTTACTTTCTATTTGTTGCTTCTGCATAATCAAATTGATATATTCCTCTTCCTGTTTGTGATATATTATAAAAATATACAAAAAATCCTGCATATTCATTTTGAATATACAGGATAATAAGATTAAAACTAATACTTTTTCTGTTAGTAATAATAAAAAAAGAGAGACCTCAAAGATCTCTCATCAGTTATATTGCTGCAGCAATTGCATTTTGTCTGTCCTGAGTCCATGGCGTATAGCCTTCTTCTTTCAGAAAAGCATTTATCTGAAAAACATTTGCGTCCGGCATCAGTTCCAGTATTGTCATATATACAAGATGGGCAGGATTATTGTTGTTGAATCTTACTCCGGCTTTATTCATCAGATCGGAACGAAACACATCTTCAAGATTCAGGGCGACACAAAAAGCAAGAATTGTTTCCAGCTTTGGGTGGCATTTACCACTTCTTAATTTTGTAATTGTTGTGGAACCAAGTCCGGAACGTTCCATCAGTTGTTCAGAAGTGATGTGACAACGCTTCATATGATATACAACTGCTTCACCAAGTGGAGAATGGTCAAGTTTATCTTTTGTATCGGCAATTTCTGTCAACCTTGCTTTCAGTTTTGATTTCTGATGCTCATCAAGGACATAGTTTTCTATGATGGCAAGTTCTTCTTTGTTTAATTCACCGAATGTATAGCTGTAAGTCAGCTTGCCATAAACCTTCTTAAAATCAATACAGCATTCACTCATATGATGTCTTGCATATTCGGTCAGTCTGAAAGGCAAATTGTATTTTGTAATGATATATTTTTCATTATTCAGGCATATATGTCCGTCTATATAAACATATTTTCCTGATTTTACAAGTGCCTGAAAATCTACAGACCTTCCAAATAGTTCAGCAATGCTGCTGAATGGAACTGTATAAGTTGAATCATCAGGGAAATCATATGCCACTTCATAATCTTCTACATATCCTGTTCCACAGAAAGTATAAACACCACGTATTTCCGTCCATCCAAGCTCTATGATTCGTTTCTTTGCGGCATATCTGGAAACAGAAAATCTATGACCGACAAAGTCAATCAGCATTCTGTAATCTTTAAAATTCGGCTCTGTACTCATTTTTTCAAACAAGTTGAATATTACTTCTGATGCAGGTTCTGTCGGCATTTGTATGCGTCTTGCAATGCTGTTGGCTTGTGTTTCCATCCAGGCAAGACATTCTTTCTGCGAATCAGAATAAAAATATTCTTGAAATTCAGGTGCAGCTTTCCCCAGAATCTTTCGATAATAGCTTTGCAGATAATAAAACAGTCGGTGAAGACTGATATGTACGCATTCATGAATGACAGCAAAATTTTCTTTTCCTTTTATGGATTTATCTACAAGAATTGTCTTTTCCGGAACATAAATGGCAGTTTTGCCGCCATATTCATCAAAAGCTGTTATATTTTTTTCTTCAAAAATAACCTTTGATTTAACTTTTCCATCAAGTGACAACCGGGCATATTGAATGTGATATCCCATTTCTTTTGCAAGAGCCAAACCGCTTATGACACAAGGTATATCATATCGGAATGGATAGTAATTACTCAGAATTTGCAACGCTGTTTCATCATATCTTTTTTTGGGAAGTATGGGTACAAGAAATTCATTTAGGGGATTTTTTAACCGAAATCTTTTACCGTCATAAATTGATACATCGCATAAAAAATCACTTTTTTCTGCAATATTGCAATAACCGTTGACACAATAACACTGCTGTTGGAAAATCCCTTCATAGTAAAAAGTAACGCTGCAGATGATATACATATAAAACGAGAACTCGTCAATTCTATCATATTTTCCATCAATTATGACAACATTCGTAATTTTGGAATCAGGAGAATTATACCATGTCAGAGGCAATTGTTTTCTGCTATGCAAATTTCTGATGTATTGTCCATAATCAAGAGTATAGTTCCATCGAAGAAATTCTGTAAATGAGATGATCTCAGGAAATTTTCTTTTTATCGTGATAATTTTTGTCCTCCTATATCTGCTTGATAATAAATTTTGCGACTCCCTGAATTTCAAGATGTTCTGTTATGATGTCATCCATATTCTTGTTTTCCGGGTGAAGCACATACATATTATTTTTCTTTATGAGCCTTTTCAGACTACTGTCTGTATCATTGCCAAGAGCAACAACAATATCGCCGTCATTTGCAGTTCTCTTTTTTTCCACGACAACAAGATCACCCGGTTCAATTCCGGCATCAATCATAGATTCACCACGAGTTCGCAGGATGAAAAGTTCTCCATTCCCAAAAATAGATGCGGGAAGATCTACATATTCGCTGACAGAGGATTCGATAGTTTCCAGTTCACCGCATGGAATAGCATTGTCGTAGATTTTTACACCATGATTGACCGCTCCTGTTTTTCGTATTTTTTCTGTTGCGATCAATTTTCCGTCATAATCGACCATACCCAATTTATCCATGGCAACAAGATAATTATATGCTGTCGTTCTTGCGATTCCAATTGCATTGGCAATTTCAGAAGTGGAAGGAGAATATCCTTCTGAAAAATAATAGTCTTCTGCATATTCATATATTTTTTTCATTAGTTCAGGATCTTTACGTCTCATTTTGCACCTCTTGTATTTATCGTGAACAAATGTTCCTGATAGGACTATTTTATCACATTTGCAATGGATTGTCAAGTAGGGAATAGGATATTTAAGATTTTTTCTGAGTGATTTTATTTATCATTATCAACTTTCAAATATATAATAAAAACTAATATATTCATCAATTTATTCTATATTGATGAAATTAAATTATATATTACGATGTTAAATACATTTAGTTTTGCATTTCGTACCCAAAAACTATACCAGTCGTACCATAGTTCAGTTTAGGTGATGTTCGTTGTGTTATACTAAATAATAATTGTAATTATTTTGAGAAATTTCTTTTTATAGGCAAAACTATGAAATATGAGGGAGGTGATATATATAAAATATTCTTAACATTGAAGATGGTGAGGTGATAGCAGAATACAAAATTAATTTATAGTAATTATAATAATCAGGAGGTAAAATTATGTCAACATTTAAGAAGATTTTTGCGACTATGATAGGAACTGCGATGAGTGCAAATGTTTTGCTTACAATGCCATTCTCAGTTTTCGCAGATAATATTTCACAAACTTTTGAGTTTGATGGGTATACTGTTGGATATGAGGTTAAAAATTCATGGGGAAATACTGATGTTATTTCTTTGACTCTTACGAACACAGGAACAGAAACCATTGAAGATTGGATGCTTTATTTTGATCCTAATGGTGAGATTCAGTATGTCAATGACGCTGTTCAGATGACAACAACTAACGGAATAGGGTATATTAAAAATCTAGGTTACAACGCAGATATTGATCCCGGTGCATCAGTTGAATTCCACTATGCTGTAAATGACTGTGAAGAGATTCCCAATGATTACAAGTTCTGTCAGTCAAGAATGACAAAGGAAACCGGATATGATGTTTCACTTAAAGTGAATTATACATGGGGCAATAATAATGAGTACTTTAATGGTGAAATTATTATCCAGAATGATACAGATGCACCAATTGAGGCATGGGAACTCAAGGCAGATACAAATTTCACTATCACTGAAATTACGAATAGTTGGGCTGCTGATGTTACCGAGCTTGAGCCATACAATTATATGCTGAAAGGTACTTATACAAGTATTATTCCTGCTGGTGGAAGTGTTTCTCTTGGTTTTAATGGTATGAAAGAGGGAGAACCGATCATCAGCGACTATTCATTGACTGAGGTTGTTGTGGATGAGTCTGTTATTGATTCGATAATCAACGGCATTAACAAAGATGATGCGTTTTATGATGACTGCATTGATTGGAGTACATTGCCAGATTCTGATGGAGATGGCTTGCCGGATGAATATGAAGAAGAATACGGATGTGATCCAACAAATCCAGATACAGACGAAGATGGCTTACCGGATGGATATGAAATTATGACAATCGGTTCGAATCCTGCAGATGCATATTCACTGGATAGCACACTTTCCGATGGTGAATATGATAATGATCAAGATGGATTGAGTAACTATGAAGAATATATTCTCGGCACAGATCCTCTTCGTGCTGATTCTGATTTTGATGGTTTGTCCGATGGCAATGAAGTAAATGTTTATGATACTGACCCACTAAATCCAGACACAGATGGTGATGGTTTGTCTGACGGTGATGAAATTGCTCTTGGATTAAATCCTTTGGTTACTGACAGTAATGGGGATGGTATTTCGGACAATGAGGAAAAGCTTTCACAAGACATTACATATAATACTGAAGATTCTGATACAGTTATTGACTCCATTAACGTATCATTTGATGGCACAGGCTATATTAATTCCACCACTTCTGTTGAGAATATTATGGACACAGATTGGATGTGTTCAAATGTTGTAGGTCTGATTGGCAATCCTTATGACATTTCTTCTGATTCTTCATTTGATACAGCTACGCTTACATTTACTGTTGATAAATCTTCTTTAGGCGATACACAGTTTGATGATTTAGCTGTTTTGTGGTACAATGAAGAGGAGCAGCGTTTTGTTGAGATGGAAACAATCCCAGATATCACAGCTTCTACGCTTACAACGACAGTAGAACATTTCAGTAAATATTTGATTGTGGATTGTTCAAGATGGTATGAAGCGTGGTCTGAAAATAATTATCCGATTAATGGAAACACATTACATACGGCAATTACAATTGATTGCTCAAGTAGCATGATAGGCAATGATCCAAATAATTATCGAATTACAGCTGCAAATAGTTTTGTTGATGTAATGAATGCTGCTGATTTGGCATCAGTAATTTTCTTTGCAGATGGTGCAGATGAAAAGCAGGAATTAACCAATGATCAGGAAGCTTTAAAAAATGCTATTGATGATGTTTTCTCAGCTGGTACAACCAATTATACAGCTGCACTGCGATACTCTATTGACAGCTTAGAAAAGCAGCCTGATTCTGATGCGGATGATATTATTATTTTTCTTTCTGATGGACGTCCTACGGGAACAGATGCAGGTCCGGGTTATGAAATTTCAGAAGAGGATTTTGACTATTCCTTAGTAGACGAAGCAGCAAGTAAGGGAATCCGAATTTATACCATAGGCTTAACTAATAATGTAAATGAAAATATTCTTAAAGAAATGGCAAGCAGAACAAATGGCGAGTACTATTATGCTAACACTGCCAAAGAGTTGATTTCATATTTTTTGACTGTTAACATGAGTGAAAAGTATGATATTATTACAGATACAGATGAAGATGGTATTCCGGATTTATTTGAAACATATGGTATGCCGGTTGCAAACGGTCAGGTGCTTTTTAGTGATCCCGAAGTGAAAGATACTGACGGTGATGGTCTGGAAGACGGCGAAGAAGTAATTATGCATATTGTAGATGATGCTGACGAAGTGAAAGCTGCTTATAACTATATGTATGAATATATTCCAGATATTTTCATTAGTGAAAATGGGGGTATTTACTTTACTATGGTTGCTGATCCGGAGGATAAGGATACTGATAAAGATTGCATTACTGATGGAGATGAAGTAAAGCAAGTTGGAGAAGGCGGTATTGCTGAACGTTATGGTATTCAGAGTTATGATGATTATGAATATACAATTGATTCGCATTATTATGATTATGAGAATAACATTTCTTTGTTAGATCCATTAAACGAAGATACTATTGAAAGTTTGTATCTAGAATTTAAGGATGAGAGTTTCAACAATACTACAAATCCTATTTATTATACTATTAGCGAAAATAAAATTACAGTACAATTACGCACACATTTTACTGGAATTTATGATGAACTGTTGAATGGAAGAACCAGAAAAGAGATTGTTAAGGAGGGAATTTGTGAAAATTGGAATAATGAATTTACGGGTACAGTATATGATTTTTATCCTGGTTTACCAGTAAAAATCGAATTTGTTTTCACTGAACGTGAGTCAGAATTTAATTCATCAACATATAAAGCATTTGTAATTGATATTACTGATTCACTTGATAGATCTTCTACTAGTCGAGCTTCTTATTCATCAGACGGTGACACTGGTTGCTTGACAATGAGAAATCATAGATATGTTGAAAATAGTTATAAAAAAGTAGCTGCACATGAATTTGGACATATTTTAGGTTTATCGGATGATTATTCCGAAAAGGATAGAGATTTAGATTTTATTAATGTAAAGCAAAATGAAATTATCGGAACTGATGGAATGATGTGTTATAATGGTAAAGTAGTTGCTAACGACATCGAAATGGCATTCTATGCTGCGATTAATGATGAATGGGAATTCTTTTCTCCTAGTGTAAATAGAAACATTTCAACAGCGATTAGGGAAAGACAAATTTATCAATATAAAGTTACATACTCTGTAGCAAATGAGCCATATAGTAGAAAATTCAATTATATATGGCTTGAAGGAAAAGGATATATTCCTAAAGATTCTATCATAGAAACAGCTACAATTTCTGGGGTTGATATATTGTATTTCAAGGAAAATGTTGACGGAAATACAACAATCTCCATTTTGGGCTTATCTGATGAAACATATAGTGGTGCAGTTGTTATTCCTGCGACTATAGATGACTGTTGTGTTACTCGAATTGCTGATGGTGCATTTAAAGATGCAAATATTAGTTATATTACATTTGAGAACCCAGATAATATTTTGACTATTGGTCAAGCTGCATTTTACAATTGTAAAGATCTTATTACAATTGACATACCAGGTGGTGTAAACATAATTAGACCTTATACATTTCAACATTGTGAAAATATTTCAGAAGTAACAATTCCTAATAGTGTTGTTAAGATTCAACAAAATTCATTTAGTGATTGTAGTAGTTTAAAGAATGTAATTATACCAGAAGGTGTGACAACAATTGGTTATGCAGCATTCAGTTCATGTGCATTAGAAAAAGTTGAAATTCCATCTAGTATAAACAAAATGGGAAATTACGTTTTTATATATTGTCCTGTTATTAACACGGTTAAATTTAATTCAGATGATCCTTCTGGTTATATTAATGATATGTTTTGGTATCGTAGTAATAGTGAAGAGAACATTTTAACAGTATTTGTACCAAATAATGCTGTAGATATTTATAAGCGTTTTTTTGGAGAGTTCTTAATCAATTCAAATATTGAGTTGTCTATTATTCAGTGAATTTTAATAAGGCTTATAATTATGATGAAGGGACAAATGTAATGTTGAAAAAACAGATTTTTATTTTTTTAGGCGTATTGTTATTATGTATTATGCTTTTTCCTAATACAAGCTCTTTTTCTGCAATGGAATGTGAAGATTTCACATATGAAATGATTGATAGGGATATAAAAATAACTGGATATAATGGAGCATCTGGAAATATAGTCATTCCAGACGAAATTGACGGATATCAAGTTACTTCTATTGGTTACCGTGCATTTCTCTATACAAGTGTACAACCAGAGTCAGTTCTATTGCCAGAAGGACTTAAGTCAATAGAAGACGAAGCTTTTATGGGGATTGCCGGGTATGGTTTTTTTAATATAACGATTCCTAAAAGTGTTGAGGTAATCGGCAGTAAAGCATTCGGTTACAGTTTTAAAGATTTTGTTGGAAATTATGAATACTGTGAAAAGCTCAAAAACACAATTATTAAAGGTTATGTTGGTTCAGTTGCAGAAGCCTATGCAACTAAGAATGGCTTTACCTTTATCGCACTTGACGAACCACTTTCTACAACAACGACACAAACTAGTCAAACAACCAGCACTTCAACGACTTTAACAACAACTATAATTTCACCAGAAGATCCACAGTCTACCAGCACACCAACATTTGCAGAAACTACTACAGTAACATCTGATAATCAGACAACCACAACATCAACTTCTTTACCAATAAGTACAACAAGTAAAACTGTTACGACTTCAAGACAAACAACAACCATAACTTCAAAAGGTAATTCCACTTCCAACGGAAATAGAAATAATTCAAAAGGAAGTTTATCATCTTCTCCTAAAACAGGAGATTCATTTCCGATTGTCAGTGTATTGACTGCAATTGGTATATCAGCATTATCTACAGTACTGTTTATGAAAAAGAGAAAGTAGGAATGTGTCTATGAAAAAAATATTATCTTCGCTTATGGGCTTCGTAATGTCTGCTACGTGCGTGTTTGGCGGAGTTATTTCCACATTTACAGTCAGTGCAGCCAAATCACAAATCTATGGTGATCTGACCTACATGAATTATGGAGGCTGGATTGAAATTACTGATTGTAGTACTACTGTGGAAACTGTGGAAATTCCGGAAAAAATCGATAATACAACTGTACGGGATATTGGTGACAATGCATTCTCCGGTTGTTCTGCTCTAACACAAATTACAATTCCGGATACGGTAAAAACCATTGGAACGAATGCGTTCAATGGTTGTTCTTCGCTGAAAAGCATAGAGCTTCCAGTCAGATTACAAAAAATTGGTTTTAATGCATTTTATTCCTGCACTGGTTTATCATCAATTAAAATTCCAAACAGTGTGACTACAATTGAAGGTTTTGCATTTAATAATTGTTCTGCTTTGAAAACAATTACAATTCCAACAAATGTAGAAACGATTGGAAATCGTGCATTTTATGATTGTAATAACTTGACAGAAATTATAGTAGCAGATGGTAATGAGTCATTTTCAAGCAAAGATGGCGTGCTCTATGATTCTGATTTCACTAAAATCATTTGTTATCCTGCTGGAAAATCAGTTGAAAATTATACGGTTGCTGACAGTGTAACAATAATCGGAGACGCTGCCTTTTATAACTGCCGAGATTTAACTGAAATCACACTTCCAGACAAATTAACAACGATAGAGGATTTTGCTTTCTATTATTGCAGCAGTATACAAACAGTTATAGTACCTTCTACTGTTCAAAGTATAGGTCAAGCTTCATTTTACGGCTGTGCGAAGATGACAGAGATCTATATTCCAAAAAGTATAACAGTAATTCCTGTTGGTGCATTTTCTCAATGTATTGTTTTGAGTGACGTATACTATTCCGGCTCAAAAAGTGATTGGAGTGCAATTGAAATTGATAACTCAATGGATATGAATTCTTATTTGGCAAAAGCTAACGTTCACTATAATTCTGAGGGAATTGTTAAGCAAATTCAAGGAGACGTTAACGAAGATGGAGTATTTTCAGTAGCAGACGTGCTTATGCTTCAGAAGTGGTTATTAGCTGTGCCTGATGCCAATCTTGCTAACTGGAAAGCCGCTGATTTATGTCAGGATAACGTACTCAATGTCTTTGACCTTTGTTTAATGAAAAAAATGCTGCTTAGTAATTTAGCATCAGTAGATGCATAATTACATTTCATATGCTATCTTGTTGAAATTTGGCATCTGTACATTAGCCGAATTAATTTGATATGGATTTCCTTTGTAATGAGGACATATTCATGAGGAGCTGTATCATGAAATATTGATACAGCTTTTCCCTCTTAAACAAAATAAAGAGATAAAATCTGGTAAATATGACTGTTGACTATATTCACTTATTGAGTAATATGTGATACTACGATACGCTTAAGGAATATTCGGGCTTTCGCAAAATTCGGACTTTTGCGAAAGAGAATCAAGGTAGTATTATCGTTTATTTTGATGTGTATTGTGAATATAGCTTAACAAGGAGTAGTTATCAGATGGCTAAATTAAATATTTATCACCGTCGTGACGGACGATGGGAAGGACGTATTTCTCGTGGCAAGAAAGAGAATGGAAAGCGTAAGTATCAATATGTCATTGCCAGAACAAGAGACGCTGTTGTCGAGAGAATGGAAGATATTTGCCGAAACGAGCAGCCAAAAGGACAATGTTCTAAAACAGTATCTGTACTGTTCTCGGAATGGTACCGCAGTATTCAGCATAGGGTCAAGGAATCTACCGTTGCAAACTATACAATGAAAGCACAAAAGCATATATTGCCGAATTTTGGTGATAAGTTAGTTGATTCTATTGTTCAGAATGACATCTATTCATTTATTGAAGCTAAGCAAAAAGAAGGTCTTTCCAATAGATATGTTTCAGATATAATTATTCTTATGAAAACCATATACAAATATGCAGTAAGAACCTATCATATTTTCAACCCAATGGATGGAGTTATCCTGCCAAGGAATAAAACTCCTGAAATTGATCTGTTAGATGAAACTGAACAAGCAAAATTGCAGCAATATATTAATCATAATCAAAATAGATCAACTCTTGGCGTGGCTCTGTCGATGTCTACCGGAATCAGAATCGGAGAACTTTGCGCCTTGCAGTGGAAAGATGTTGATCTTGAAAAACGTATTCTGACCGTCAGGAAAACTATGCAAAGAATTCAATTCCCTACAGAAATATCGAAAACCAAGCTCATCATTACTGATCCGAAAAGTGAATCTTCCCGTAGAAGAATACCAATTCCGGATTGCATGGTGGGCTTTTTGCATAAATTTAAGGAAGAATCCGGAAATTATGTCTTAACAGGCTCAAAGAAACCAATAGAACCAAGAACAATGCAGTACCGCTTTGCATCAATATTAAAAAACGCAAAATTACCGTCAGTTCACTTTCATGCTTTGCGTCACATTTTTGCCTCATCTTGCATTAGATTAGGCTTTGATGTTAAGGCATTGAGTGAGCTTCTTGGGCATAGTTCAGTGGAAATTACACTGAATAGATACGTGCATTCATCCTTTGAACAGAAGAAAGAGTATATGAAACGCATAAAACTTGCTTTTTGAAAAAATTAGCAATTTGATAATAGGACAACCATTGATCTATTCTCTTTCGCAAAAGTCCGAATTTTGCGAAAGAAGATTTCAATAGATATTATAGCATGTTTTCTTTTCAAATATGCTTGATTTTCATTCAAAATTTTGCTATAATTAATAGGGTAAGAATCGGAGGAGTATTATGATAAAAATTGCCGTTGTAGATGATGATGAACTTATATGCAAAGAGATAGTTCGACTAATTAGTAAATTTAATGTTTGTTATGATTTTGACTTTCGACCTGAATATTATTGCTCTTGTGAGGAAGTATATAACAGTATTGTTAGTGGATGCAATTATGATTTGATTTTTCTGGATATTGATTTTTCGGGGATGAATGGAACTGAATTTGGTAAGGTGCTGCGTACGAAGATGAAAAATTATGATACGCAAATAATTTTCATTTCCGCTGTCAAAGATTATGCAATGGAACTGTTTAAAATCAGACCCATTGAATTTCTTGTGAAACCGATTACTGAAGAAACTCTGAGGTCATGTATATTGACTTATATGATGCATTTTGAAAATTCAAATGGATTTCTTGAGTATACATTGGAAAACATAAAACACAGAATAAGAATTCGAGAAGTTCTATATTTGGAGAGCAATAGAAAAAAGACTGAGTTTCATACACGAAGCTCCACTTTTTCAGTTTATGGAAAAGCTGTTGACATTATCGGTAACAATAAAAACAAGTTTATCTGTATTTCACGTGGAGTATACGTAAATATTCAGCATATTATTGAGGCAACTACCAAGGAAATTCTTCTTACAGATAATTCAAGATTATATATCAGTCGAGGGTGTCAGGATACGGTAAGAGATCGATTATCCGAAATATAAGGAGGTAAAATGGGTACCATTTTATATATAACTTCAAACGCTATTCATGTATATGCAATATATATATTTATAGATGCGTTTCTTGGGAGGAGTTGTTTAAGTACATTTTTTAATCGTTTAACATACATCTCCTATTTTTTAATTGGCACAATTTGCTGGATATTTACTAAAAATCAAACTTTAAATCTGATTTTAAACACATTGCCTATTATATTGATAACGCTTCAGTATTATACGTCGTGGTCAAAAAAGCTTCTTTCTGTGATATCATCTTGTGCGATAGGCATGTTTATTGATTGGATAGCAGTTTCTGTATTTGGAAATCTTGCAATAGCACAGAGTGGTTTTATTCAGTGTGTTCTGTTTTTGATTTGTGCATCGCTGTTTAGACATTACTATAAATACAAAGAAAAACAATCATTTAGGTCAAAATATTCTTGGTTTTTGATTTTGACTTCGATTGGAACAGCGTTAATTGGAATGATAACAGTTAATGAAAATTCACCATATGATTACTTGATTGCAACTATATTATTGCTTATTAACTTTTTGAATTTCTATGTTTATAATTTGGAACAAGAGAGCTTGCTGGCTCATCATAAATTAAAACTGATTGAAACTTCTAATTACGCATATCAAAATCAATTGCAGATTGTAAATGAATCACAGAAAAGAATACGTTTTTTGAGGCATGATTTTAATCGGCATATAAACAAATTGAAACTTCTGTCAGAAAAAAATGATATGCATGGCATCATACAATATTTAAATGAAATGGAAGATGCTATTGTAATCAAAAAAGAATATTCCAAAACAGGAAATGAAGATGTAGATAGTCTTTTGAACTATGAGCTTTCACTTGCTGCTGAATTTGGTACAGAGATAATTTGTGATGTGAATTTGCCTGAAGAACTGAATGTTTCCTCTTTTGATATGACGATTATATTAGGAAATCTTATGGATAATGCTATTGAGGCACTAAGGCATTCTGAAAAGAAGCTGTTGAAGGTTAATATTCAATTTAATAAAGGGATAATGCGGATAGATATTGAGAATTCCTATGACCCAACATATAGGAAAAAGAGTGATGGTAGGGAACATGGAATAGGTCTGTTAAGTGTAGAGAATACATTACAGAAGTATCATGGTAAACTAGACTCTTATCCAGAAGAAAGTAAGTATTATACGACAGCTATTTTCTATAATAGCTTGGATTAATAATAACCGGACACAATTATGTGTCCGGACTTTATATATATAATTTGATTGAAATGCATAAAAGGAAGTAAATGATAATGTTTGTAAAAATCTCTGATAACATTGTAAAGTGGATGTTAAGTAATCATATTATTGAAGAGAAAAAGGCAGTGATATGTAGGTGGGGCATCAGTCACATTTTGGACACTGCATTTAATATTGCTACATTTCTAATAATCGGAATTTTATTTAAAAAGCCCATAGAGACTATTGTGTTTACTCTTGGATATATTCCATTAAGGATCTATGCCGGAGGATATCATGCCAAAACACCATTTCGCTGTTGGTGTTTATCAAATATAATTTTAGTGGTTTCATTGGCGATTGTGCAGAATGCGGAAAAATGTTATATAGCATTTGGCGTTTTATCATTGATAGCTGTTGTGGTTTTAATCACGCTAATGCCTGTGGAAGATTTACATAAACCTTTAGATCAAAATGATCGGAAAAAATATAAAAAGCGAGGTGTTGCTATTTTAGCAATCGAAATATGTATATCTGTTGTTTTTGCTTTACTGCATCATAATAAAATATCGCTTATATTAAGTAGTATTTGGATACTGCTTAGTGTTATGCTAATATTAGGAGTAATTAAGAATAATTTAATCAAAAAATAGAATTGTAAAATCCGCCTGAGGTTTGAATATCAGGCGGATTTTTCATTTCGTACCCAAAAACTATACCATTCGTACCATATCGCAGACTTTTGTCGAAATTTATGTTATCCTATAAAAGGATAAGGAAGTCCGAAATAAATTCTGTAAATCAGAGAATACGAAAGGAAAGTTTATATGAAGAAAAAAATTACTCAGTTTGTGACAAAGTTTGGTGGAACAATGGCTGCATTTGCAGTGATGGTTGCAGCACTTACTGCTAATTCTGCATGTCTTTGGCTTACTCATCAGCCCGAAGAACCTGATGAGATCAAGCAGCTCAAGAAGTGATTTTTGAAATGGGTGGAAAGCTGAACAGTGCCAGGATTATTTCCGAAGCAGATGCAGATATGTATATGAATTTTTCAATTTCCTATGATACTTGTAAATATTGTGATTACATTATTTCCTGGAATACTGTTTCAGATTTTTGTTTCCTTCATACTATTTAATCTTTCATTTATACCGTTACATATTAATGCAGTTGCACATTATGCAGACAGTCCTATGAAATGCTATATAAAGTAGACATAAAAAATGTAGCATTTCGATTCATCATATCTAATAGTATTAGTAATTATTGCTGTAATAGTTATATTATATCTGCACCCGTTGAAACGTCCAAAAATCCACTTGATGAAAAAGAAACTGCCTTATACAGAAAACGCACAATGATTATTTTAGCAATAGAAGTTATTCTGTTTTTTTATCACTTTTATTCTTGGAGAGATGGATTTCTAAAACTATATCATTAGGGATAATTTCGGAATACCTACTTGTTGTGTTAGGTGTATTAAATAATGTTGGAATTTTGAAAAAGAAATGAATGGTTCAAATAGTAAATTGATACCTTGGAAAAAACAAGTATTTATATTAAATCCCCTTGCAAATCATTTAATATCTGACAGCTGATTTTATTTATAGCTGCATTATCGTTGTCATAGTGCTATAGAACGCTTGCCTCATCTGCCTTGCTATGAATAAAACCATCTTGTCATCTTTTATATAATTTGCAATAGAATTTAGTGTAATTCATGCAGTGTTGCTTAATTAAGCCTTATGTAACAAAACAAGCATATCGAATATCGGACAGTGGGGCAGTAAAAGCTTCTGCCGTCCTGAAAATAAAGGAGCTAAAAATGGAAAATTTAAAAAAGCAGATCGTTGCAATGATCATTGACAGATGTAACCTTACCGACATGGATCAAGACTACAGCGATTACGATGCACCTATCTTCATGAGCGGTGGCGATGAGGGCGGATTTGAGCTCGACTCCGTAGATGCTCTTGAGCTTGTGGCAGGTGTCAAGGAGACTTTCGGCGTTACAGTTGAGCTTAGCGATCAAAATGTTTTCTACAGTGTAAACACTCTTGCAGATTACATCAGCAATCATCAAGAATAAGAGATGATCTTCAGATACGATTACATCTTCCGTCCACGCCATTCGGATTTCGATGAATATAAGATAGCTCATCACAGCAAGTACCTTTGCTGGTTCGAGGAAGCGAGATACGAAGCTTTCGGATCATTGGGAGAATGTTCGGAAGAGCTTATTGCAAGATACAAGCTTCCCGTTACAAGGCTTGACTGCAAATACTGCAGAGCGGTGGACAGCTTTGAAGAGAAGAAGATAACGGTAACGGTGGATGTTCCACTGAAAACGCCTGTGCTCCATATAAGCTACAGGCTGACGGATGCTTTGGGAAAGAAGCTGTATGCAAAGGGCTATACGGAGCATACATTCGTTGACAGCGATCTCAGGATGCTGAACTGTGTTCCCGAAGAGTTTGAAAATATCGTGAAAAAAATATTGAAGCAAGAGGAGTTACAGCTATGATGAAGGAAATATATCTCAGCTGCCCAAATCTGGTGCTTCCCTGCGGCAAAAGCGATGAGGAGCTGCTGGATTCGATGCTGGCATCGGAAAAGGTATGTTCCGAAAATATCATCGATATTGAGGAACTGAAGAAAAACAGAAAGTTCAGAAGATATGACAGATTTTCTATCATATCTGAGCTGGGAGCGGAAAAATATGCTCCCGAGATCGGCACATACGGAGATAATCGTAATATCGCAACGGTTTTTTCCACATCCTACGGACCGATAATGACGAATATCAATTTTATATCAAGCATTCACAATCCGGGAAAAGTACCGAGCCCCACGGAATTCTCACATACCGTAAATAATGCGGCACTCGGTCATATCTGCAAGGATATGAAGCTGAAGGGACCGAGCACCCAGCTCCTTTCAAGCAACTGCATAGGTGCAGCCGAAAGGATGATAAGCAGCGGAAGTGCTGAAAAGGCTGTGGTCATAGGTGCTGAGCAGTACTGCAATGATATGCACGGCTTCTTTGAGGAAAAGGGCATTAGCGTGAACGAAGCTGTTTCGGGATTTGTTCTCACTGAGAAAAAAACAGAGCACAGCGTATGCCGTTTCATAAGCAGCTACGAGAGCAATATCGGCGGTCATCCGATATTTGACGATGAGAGCGTTGACAGCGCCCGTGTGAAGCACTCAATTGAAAGAGCAGTTAAAAAGAGTGGCGCAGACCCCTCTAAGATAAAATATGCCTTTGTCAATACGTCCGACAGCGGACTTCTCAAGACTCAGACCGAGGCTTACAAGGAGATCTCCGATAGCATTAATGTGATAAATCTCTACGATTCTATAGGAGAGGTCCTCGGAGCAGGTCTCTGTGCTCAGGCTGTCTCCGCATCATTCATGTTCAGCTGTGGAAGAGCAGGGGGAAACGAGCTTATATTCATAAATAATATCGATATAAGCGGAAATTACATAGTTTATTCGATCAGCGGCATAACAAGCTGACGGCGATGACAATGTGAAAGGAGGTCATGCAGATATGTTCGGATCACTCAAAGATAAAACAGCTGTAGTAGTCGGCGGAAACGGCGGTAAAGGCAAGGCCGGGGGGAAGCTTTTCCTGAGCCGCGGGCTTAATAACGCACTTGTATACAAAC
>ENA-OQIE01000380-OQIE01000380.1-human-gut-metagenome-genome-assembly--contig:-NODE-380-length-32642-cov-9.569292_pt1 | contig 32642 bp, 28 predicted proteins | sample MGYA00242569_ERZ504731 | MGnify/ENA primary metagenome ERZ504731 (study PRJEB26092, sample SAMD00036208) | human gut metagenome | host: Homo sapiens | study: EMG produced TPA metagenomics assembly of...
GAAAGGGAACGCAAGGGAAAGAATGGAAAGATTATCAAGGTGGCGGGATGTTCACCCATCCGTGAAGGAGTATTGCTCATCAGACCGGACACCACACTAACTGATGTACGCAAATTCGGTGAAGAGTGCCAAAGACGCTGGGGCATCACTCCGCTACAAATTTTCCTGCACAAAGACGAAGGACATTGGCTGAACGGTCAGCCGGAAGCGGAAGATAAAGAGAGCTTTCAAATCGGGGGCAGATGGTTTAAGCCGAACTATCATGCTCATATCGTCTTCGACTGGATGAACCACGAAACTGGAAAGAGCCGAAAGCTCAATGATGAGGATATGGCAACCATGCAGACCCTTGCTTCCGATATTCTGCTGATGGAACGTGGGCAGGCAAAAGCTGTCACTGGTAAGGAGCACTTGGAGCGAAACGATTTCATCATAAAAAAACAGAAAGCCGAACTGCAACGTATAGAGGAAACCAAGCGACACAAGGAGCAACAGGTAAGCCTTGCCGAGCAGGAACTCAAACAAGTAAAAGCAGAGATACGCACGGACAAACTCAAAAGTGCAGCTACCGATGTAGCCACTGCCATAACCAGCGGTGTCGGTTCTCTTTTCGGAAGTGGTAAATTAAAAGATTTGGAACAAGCCAACGAAAGTTTACGCTATGAAATTTCCAAGCGTGACAAAAGCATTGATGACTTAAAAGTTCAGATGCAACAAATGCAGGAACAGTATGGCAGACAAATTCGTAATCTTCAAGGAGTACATAATCAAGAACTTGAAGCCAAAGACAAGGAAATATCACGATTGAGTACCATTCTCGAAAAAGCATTCTGTTGGTTCCCATTGCTCAAAGAAATGCTGAGAATGGAAAAACTATGCTATGTCATTGGCTTTACCAAGGGGATGGTTGATTCTCTTTTATACAAAAGGGAAGCAATCAGGTGCAGCGGAAAAATCTATTCCGAAGAGTATAGACGGAGATTTGAAATAAAAAATGCCACTTTCAAAATTGAGCAAAGTCCGGTTGATGGGAACAAGTTGGTACTAACCATAAACCGACAGCCAATAGGTGAATGGTTCAAGGAGCAATGGGAGATACTAAGGCAAGGTTTGCGACAGTTTGCGGAAGAGCCCCCAAAAAGTAGAGGAATGAAGCTATAAACCATCTATATTGCTGAATCACAAAAGAAATGCACTTCATTATAGGCTAATGAATGGCATTTTTTATAATTTTGTAACTGGAGTATTTTAATTAGTATCCTTGTACATATGGAACAACATAAACTATTAAAAGAATATCTTGAAATCTTTTCACGGTTTTCTGCAAATGGACTTTCCAAGCAGCAACGTAAGCAGCGGCATGTTTTACTTTCTACATGGGAAAAGAATATATATAGTGAGCCATTGCCTACACTCGAAGAACTTGAAGAGTTTAGAAAATTGCATGGTAATTATTGCCTCAATCCTATTTTTGTACGGAAAGCTATTGTTCAAACGGTCCAAAAGGATATTGAAGCAGGAGGTATTGAGGGTATTCGTTTCCTATTCAGATGCTTTCAAGGTCATGAAGCTTATTGCAGTACTAATAATGTACTCTATATGTTTTGCGAAGCTCTTGGTTTTGAATATGATCCACGACAATTAGCAGATAAACTATTGGATTTAGATCCAGACAATGAATTTGCTGTAAAATACAAATATCATACTTTGAAATACTTTTTAGAGTTCTCTTTGCACGAAATGCCGACAGGGGTACTTAATGGTATGGACGGTGCGGACATAGATGATATTCCTGGAATGTTACTTTCGGTTGATGAATTTCAAGTTATATCCAATAGATTAGGATATGATGACAAGGCCTTGATAAATGAATGCCGTATCTTCTATCCTGCATACAAGGAATACCTTCAATGTTATACCCAGTATAACGGCTTTGAGGATTATTTGATAAAGAACGAAGTTTTAAATCATGAAGCTTACTGATAAACATTATTACAATCAAGAATTCAAGAAAACTCCGTTTTATAATGGAAGCTTTGTTGTATGGTGGACAAAAAAGATTTTTGAACGATGTCGTTTTGAAGGTTGCGACTTTACCGGTGTTGTAGCAAGAGGCTGTTGCTTTAATGACTGCGTTTTCAAAAGAGGAAAGCTACAGCATTTTGATATAGGTTCTACTACACTTGTATTGCATCGTAAAACGGTTTATCATCATTGCACATTTGAACGAGTAAAGTTGCGCAATTTCGGAATTGCAGATTTTTATAACTGCACATTCATCAATTGTGATTTCCAAACAGCCTTTATTGCTGCCTCATTTGCTCATTGCAATTTTATCGGAGAGGTTGCCAACTGTGTGTTCTGTGGACCTCAATATAATAGATATTATTACGGGAACCGGCTCGATTATTGGGCTTCCAATAAAGGTAGGTTACATGATGTGGATTTTACCAAAGCAAGTCTGGTTAACGTTGACTTTCGCGGTGGCATAGATTTATCAACGACTAAATTCCCGACAGATTATGAAACTGACCGATAAACGATTTTGGATATTTGAGGCAATAGTACTGATATGCACAATCATCTGCATTTTCATATTATGGATGAAACATTGGTTGGTGCTGTTTGGTTTAGCATCCTTTGGATTTTGTTGCCTTATGCTTTTTGGCGGAGCGGTGGCATGGAAACTATACAAAGGCAATCAATGGTGGAAATTGGCTGGATACTTGTTCCTAATTACAGCGGCAATTCTTTCCTTTGGACTGTTCTGCTTTGTGTGGGATTGGAATGATAATGGTGGACGCCCTGCGAATATTCCTCCTGACGAAGGAGTTTATATTACTGCTAATGAACTGGTCGGAATTATAATGCTGTTATGGACTATATTCGTTCCTATACTCTCTTGCGCCATTTCATATATAGCCAAACGATTATTATATACAAACAAAGAGATTAAGAATGATATTTCGACAGAAAAGTAATGAAACAATGAAAAGGGATGCTAAATCCCTACCAAAATTAAATATTAAACGACAGGTCGTTACACATTAATTAGAAATTACTAACGATACTTATGGAGAAAAAGATACAAGTGAAGAAACAAAAGAAATCCCGTGAGACTTTCTGGAACAAGTTCAGGAGGAATCCTTTGTTTTATCTGTTTCTGCTGTTTTTTTTGATAAAAGGAGGTTATGAAACCTACAACAATTATCGTTTGGGAAGAGACGGAATATGTACTACGGCTGTTATATATAAAAACGGCAAGAGATGTTATATGCACTATAAATTTCAGGTTGATGGCGTTGCCTACTATGGTAAAGAATGGACAAGTAAAACCATTGGAGATACCGTGTCAATAGTGTATTTGCCATCCAATCCGAAAATCAATAGAAGCAACAAGATAATCAAAAAGCATTGTAATAAATTGTAAGTAGCTACTTTTTAAACGAATGGTATGAAAAAGAAGAAGATTACAAAATACAAAATTTACAGGAATCAAATAATGAATTCTAAATCTCTTTTTTGAAGCAAATCGAGCCATTCCATCATTGTTATTATGACCGATATATAAAAAACAATAACCCTGAAGTTTGCTTGTTCAGCAGGGACAACAGGGTCTTACGTTTGCAAATATAGTTATTAATTTCTATTTTTGCAAGAGAAATCTTGTTTTTAAACTTATACCAAATGAAATATGACGAATGTTTGCAGGTACTATCCCCGGCAAGATTAAATAAATACGCACAAGCAAGTGGCTATGAAAAAGCCAAAACCTTGCGCCTATACCAATATAACATCAAGTTGAGCCAACGTTTTTATGGGGTTATCGGTATGTTTGAGATAATGCTACGCAATGCTATAAACGCTCACTACAAACAATACTTCAATGATGATAATTGGATAATCAACCAAGCAAGACCCAATGGATTGCTTGAACAGGAAGCATCCGAAATAGTACGCATACAGCGCACTTATACCAATATGGGGGTGTACAACAACGATAAGATGGTAGCTTCCTTTACATTTGGTTTCTGGACTTATCTGTTTACAAGACGCAATTACCGCATAGGAGGAAAAACACTTCTTCAAATATTCCCCAACAAAGCGCATGGTTTAAAGCAAACAGACATCTACAACCAACTAACTGCCATCCGTGAATTTCGTAACCGAATAGCACATCATGAACCTATCTGCTTCAACGCTACACGTGCCATAGATACAAAATATGCCAAAGAGCATTATGAGTTAATACGAACCTATATAGAATATATGGGATTTGATTCAGATTCTGTATTGCGAATGGTAGAAAAGCCCGATTCTATACTAAAAGTAATAGATGGCATGAAATAAATGCCACATCTTTGGTGGAATGCATAAGGATGATTGGGAACAATTTGGGAACATCTCCGACAAAAAGAAAAAGCTAAGTAATAAATTATCAATTACTTAGCCTTTCTTTCTGTACCCAGACCCGGGGTCGAACCGGGATGGATGTTACTCCACTGGTGTTTGAGACCAGCGCGTCTACCGATTCCGCCATCTGGGCATCATTTCTGATTGCGAGTGCAAAAGTACACATATTTTTCAATAGTGCAAGGAATACGGACAAAAAAGTTGAAAAAAAGTTTTCTAACACTATTTAGAATCCTTTTCGGGGGTTTCTTACAAAATAAACCCTATCTTAGCATCAAACTTTAATGCCAGCATTAACCATGGACAGTAAAAATTTTTATTGCATCATCATGGCCGGAGGAACCGGGCGTCGGTTCTGGCCATACAGCCGGAAAGCCTTACCCAAACAATTTCTAGACTTTTTTGGAACTGGCCAGACACTCTTGCAGCAAACTTACGAAAGATATAAGCAAATTCTTCCTGCTGAGAATATTTTCATTACGACTAACCAGCATTATAGGGAACTGGTACTAAACTCGCTTCCCGGTTTCAGCGAATCTAACCTGATTGTGGAAGAAGAACACCGAAATACGGCACCTGCCATTGCATACGCATCGTATGTCATTCAAAAAATCAATCCGGATGCCAGCATCGTGGTAGCTCCTTCTGATCACCTGATTCTAAAAATGGACGAGTTCAAACAGGATATTCTGAAATCGCTGGAATTTGCATCCCACTCGGACAAGCTCCTGACATTGGGTATTAAACCCAGCTATCCGGAAACGGGTTATGGCTATATTCAGGTTTCCGAAGAAAAAGAAGAAGATTTTTACAAAGTCAAGACATTCATCGAGAAGCCGTTACGGGAGTTTGCCGAGGTATTTGTACAAAGCAATGAGTTCTACTGGAATTCCGGCATCTTTGTATGGCACGTCAAAACGATAATGAAGGCATTCCATGAAATGATGGCGGAAGTATGTCCACAAGTGGAATGTGACATGCCGAAATTCAGTACCTGCCCCAACAGCTCCATTGATTATAGCATCATGGAAAAGGCTGACAATGTATATGTACTGCTTTGTGACTTCGGGTGGGCGGACATAGGTACATGGAATGCATTGTATGATGCTTCTCCCAAAGACGAAAATCAGAATGTGACGACGCACAGTAATGCGTTGCTATATAACTGTAAGGACAATATCATCATGACTCCCAAAGAAAAATTAGTGGTTGTACAAGACTTGGAAGGGTATCTGGTGGCAGAACAGGGGAATGCCCTGCTCATCTGCAAAAAGGATGATCAGAATGCCATCCGGAAATTTGTCAACGATGCAGAAATGAAATTTGGTGAGCTGTATTCATGAGTTACAGTAAACCTTCTCACACATAAAAAGAATGGCTTGTCTTTCCACGAACAGAGAGACAGGCCATTCTTTTTATAGCGACCAGACTTAATACTCAAAGGTAATTCCCAACGTAGGGAGTAACGTGCCACTCTCCTGCCGGATGGATTTCATGACATATCGCTGCTCGCTCAGCGGTGCGGAAGGATTTTCAATCTGTCCCGTACTCATCAGGGCATCGGGCTGACGCAGTTTACTGGCCGTAATGTTCTGGATGTCGAGATAAAAGCCTAACATACATTTTTTCAGATAGAAGGTTTTATCTACCCGCACATCCAGTTGTCCGAAGACCGGCAAACGCTCCTGATTATAGCGGCTATAATCATAGTAAGCACGTCCCTGCACATTCCAAGCTTCCACCAGCGAAGATTTTTCCACATCGTAAGGCGTATAAGGAGAACCACCTATGCAACTGACTTTAGCTCCTAAACTCCAATGTTTGGGGAAGTTATAGGTTCCACTCATATTCAGAATAAAACGGTTATCCCAGGCGGAAGGTACATAGCTTCCTTGCTCGCCATCCTTGAATTCACTCTTGAAAATGGTCAGTGAGGAAGAGAGATTCAGCTTCTGGGTCAGCAGCCACTTGAACATCAGTTCTACCCCGTACGAGCGACCTTTTGCTTCGGAAGAGAGTGCTTCATTTCCGATGGTTCCATAATCATTTCCTTTGCAGGAGAGTGGTATCTGGTCGGACAAGGAGAAAGGCATGTGTCCGTATAATTTATAGAAGCCTTCCACTGACAGCTCCATATTTTCATTGGGTGTCCATGACAATCCCAGACTTTCCTGTGACACGGAGATGTAATCCAAGTGACGGTTGACATACTCTCCTTCTTCCCCTTTGAAGCCTAAGGCGGTATAAGAAGGAAGCTGATAATACAGTCCCACATGGCCACTCAGAGTAAGTCCCTCAACCAACCGGTAAGATACTGACAAACGTGGGGAAAGCTGACGCCACAACTCCTTCATTTTATCGCTATAATTATTTCCGTCGGTACGTACGCCCATGGAGGCCGTGAAACTTTTGTCGGGAGCGGCATAATCGACTGAGGCAAACATTCCCCAACGCCAGAGAGACAAATCGGTATGGTAATCATATTCCCGCAGGGCATTGGCAAAGACCTTGCGGTATTCATTGCTCTTGTAACGGGAGTAATTCAGGTCGAACCCGGCTTTTACTTTCCACACGCTCCATGAAGAGGTGTTTTCCATACGCAATTTGGTTTCCTGCTCGATAGAGCCCAGCCGCAGCGTCAGATTTTCTTCACTGCTTTCGTCATTGTCCCGATATTTTACATTACGGTTGTTCAGATAGCTTTGACTTAATACGATTGCCTGCACATGCCGCTGGGAATAATGACGGTACACACCTCCTACGGTATAGGTTTCCTGATTAATTTCGGGAAGGTAACTGAACATATACTCAGCATCTTCGCCTTCAATTCCCAAATTGAGTTTCATGCGGTCAATTCCTCCAAGACCGAGCAAAGTCAGTTCGTTGTGGCTGTCAAAACGGGTTTTAATTTTAAAGGAAGCATCGGTATAAGCCGGAAGGAAAGGCAGACCCAAGATTTTAAACAATGCCTGCAAATAAGACTGGCGTACCGACACCAAATAAGAAGTCTTGTTGCCAATATGTCCGTTGGAACTGAGTGAAACCTCTGAGGCACCTAAAGTTGCTTTCAGGGAATTGCGCTCCATATCTCCATCACGCAGACTAAAGTCGAGTACGCTACTCAACGCATTACCTTTATCGGCCGGGAATGCCCCGCTGTAAAACTTCACACTACGAATCAAATCGGCATCAATCAGTCCGACAGGACCTCCGGAAGCTCCTTGTGTACTGAAGTGATTGATATTCGGAATCTCTACCCCATCCAGGTAGAAACGGTTTTCGGAAGGACCACCTCCCCGCACAATCAGGTCATTGCGATAGCCTATAGGAGAAAAGGCTACCCCCGGATAGTTTTGTACAACTTTTGAAATATCCCGGTTGGCACCCGGAGCTTTTTCAATCTCCTGCAAGCCAATCACCCGAAGGCTGACAGGACTCTCCGGTACTTTCTGAAAAGGAGAAGCTGTCACAACCACCTCATTCAATGACGCATTTTCTTCCTCCAGTTCAATCTGTACATAAGGCGTCACGTGGTTCACCCGATATTCCGGAGTCAGCTCCGTTTTATACCCAAGGAAAGAAGCTTGCAGACGGTAAATACCCGGTGGCACCTGAGTGATGAGAAAGTTTCCGTTGGCATCGGTAGAAGCACCGATACCCAGTCCCACTACAAGCACATTCACAAACTCCAACGGCTGGCGGGTGGACTTGTCAATCACCACTCCTTTTATCTGATATTCAGCTGCAAAAACATTCCAGCACAGACAACAAAGAAGAATAAAGAAAGAAATTCGTCTAATACGCATAGGCTACAATTCTAAAAGAAAACAGGCATGGTTTTCATGGAATCTGTCCAACTGAAAACCACGCCTGAAAATACGAAGAATCCTTTATATCAAAGGTATTTTTGAGAAGAAAATTATTTGCTTTCGGCTTTCCAAGCAGAATTTATTGCATTGGCGATTTCAGTAAATTCTTCCTGAGAAAGTTTAAGTTTCGGATTAGAGAACAACATGTCTGATTCTTTCTGGATAGGAATCAGGTGAATGTGTGCATGAGGAACTTCCAGACCAATCACAGCTTCACCTACTTTCTTGCAAGGGAAAGCTTTCTGGATAGCCAGCGCCACATGCTTGGCAAACACATGCATCTGAGCCAGCTCCTCATCGCTTAAATCGTAGATATAGTCTACTTCCCGCTTGGGAACTACCAGCGTATGTCCTTTCACCAAAGGATTGATGTCAAGAAACGCATAAAAATTGGCATCTTCGGCTACCTTGTAGCTCGGAATTTCGCCCGCAATGATTTTACTGAATATTGTTGCCATATTGTTTAGATATTAAATAAGGCAAGCCCGCCAAAGCGGACCTGCCTTATACATTAAAATGATATACCCATAATTTCCAAAGAGATCTTTCCCTGTGGAATAGTGATTTCTGCTACATCGCCTACCTTCTTTCCTAACAGGCCCTGCGCAATCGGTGTATTCACTGAAATCTTACCCTGCTTCAGGTTAGCTTCACTTTCTGATACGATAGTGTAAGCCATCTTCATGCCTGTTTTCACATTTTTCAGTTCCACACGGCTCAGAATCTGCACAGTGTCGGTCTTCAGTTTAGATGTATCAATAATCTTGGCATCACCGATGGTTGCCTTCAACTGGTTGATTTTCATTTCCAGCAAGCCTTGTGCCTCTTTTGCAGCATCGTATTCTGCATTCTCTGACAAATCGCCTTTATCACGTGCTTCTGCAATAGCAGCCACAATCTTCGGACGTTCCACCGATTCCAAATGTTTCAATTCAGCTACCAGTTTCTGATAGCCTTCTTCTGACATGTAAGCCATAATTTTTCTCCTTAAATATTCGTTATTAAATTATTTATTTTCAACAAAAGTAAAGGGCTGTCCAAAATAAGAACCGTTTATCACAAAAGTAAAGTCATTCTGAACGAAGAGTGAACCCTCCACAGGATGGGAAACAAACGGGTTCTTCACTTTGTTCAGAATGACAATCTGACAAATCAATTTTTATTTTGATACAGCCTCTCTTTCTCAGAGTCTTATATCTTGCGACAAAGATAAATCTTTTTACAATACCAGTCAAGTTTATCCATACATGCTTTTCAACATGTTACAACAAATTCTTGATGGCTTCTTCCATATTTGTCTTTTCCCCCACACGCAAGCTCAACTCGTTATTACGGTTAACCAGGAATGCGGTAGGCAACTGGGTTACGCCGTACAAGTTAAGATAGGTAGAATAAGGTCCTTGCGGGTCGCGGACACATATCCAGGGAAGATTATCTGCAGCTGTCTTCCAGAAATGTTCGTCTGCATCCAAAGAAATCTGATAAATCACCAGGCCTTGAGAAGCATATTTGTTATACAATTCACGCAAAGCTAAGTTACGCGCACCCGAAGCGGCAGAAGAATAGGCTGTAAAATCAATCAAGACAACTTTACCTTTCAAGTCTGTCAGGCGATGTGTCTTACCGTTCAAGTCCTTCAGCTCAATATCAATAATAGAAGCTTCCTGAATCTTGTCAGCCGGAAGTGTCACATCTTTTACCTGGGGCGTGCGTGTATTCTTCATACCTTTTATTACCATATTATAAAGGTTGCGTGAACGGTCGGCATGAGGATACAAGTTGTTCAAGCTGGTAGCTACTGCCGCAAAGCATTTCACATCTTCCTTACTGGTCAGCGGGTCAAAAATCATATAGCCGTTCAACTGCTGGAACAAAGCAAAATAAGCGTATGCCTTGTTAGGAGCTGCAAAAATATAATTGCGCTTCACCTGATCTTTATATGCATTCACCAATGAGAACAGACTGTCTTGAGCTACTCCGGCAGGAAGTCCGGACTGTCCTAATTTATTCACCTGCTCCTGCAAGTTTGCCTGAAGCAGTACCAGTTCCTTTATCTTCTGGTTATTTTCTGAACCCTCCACCTGATAAGCGGTAGCAAACCCGGAATTATCGGCTTTCACCGTCACAGTTTCAGTAGAGTCAACAGAGAAATTAATCACCTGATTATCCAGTCGAAGCCGATAAAAATCAGGAGAATCCGGACGAGCACCCGAAAAGTGAAACGTTCCACTCTCATCCAACTTGACAGAATCGACTTTTACTATACCTTCCAGGCTGGTATGTTCCAGATACAGCATCTTGTCGGCTGCACCCGATACCGTTCCCTCTACCTTGAAAGCAGGCTCATTGTGACATGCCATCAGTCCGGCCGACAGCAATGCCGTTAACAGATAAGTATTTCTTCTCATACCTGATTTTCTTTAATCTCACATTCTTATGTAAATTCAAGGTGCAAAGATACGGCTTTTCATGACGTCACAAAGTTTTTAAAAGATAAATCCATCATCCAACCGACGAAAACCGTTGTTTTTACGACAAATTATTATATAAAAAGCACTTCATACTGAAACTTTTACATAAATACCCGCTTTTATCCATAATAAAACATTATCTTTGTACGCTTTTTTAGATGAAATAATATTAAATCAATTTTTATGATCAATCCTATTGTTAAGACGATCGAGCTGAATGATGGAAGAACCATCACACTCGAAACGGGAAAGCTGGCAAAACAGGCAGATGGTGCTGTTATGCTACGCATGGGTAACACCATGTTGCTGGCTACTGTTTGTGCAGCAAAAGATGCAGTTCCCGGTACAGATTTTATGCCTCTCCAGGTAGAGTACAGAGAAAAATACTCCGCATTCGGACGTTTCCCCGGTGGCTTTACCAAACGTGAAGGAAAGGCTTCAGATTACGAAATCCTCACTTGCCGTCTGGTAGACCGCGCATTGCGCCCTCTGTTCCCGGACAATTATCATGCTGAAGTTTACGTAAATATCATACTTTATTCTGCTGATGGCGTAGATATGCCGGATGCACTGGCTGGTCTGGCTGCTTCTGCCGCACTGGCTGTTTCTGACATTCCGTTCGGAGGTCCGATTTCTGAAGTACGTGTAGCACGTATCGACGGTCAGTTTGTCATCAACCCGACATTCGAAGCACTGGAACGTGCTGACATGGACATCATGGTTGCCGCTACTTATGAAAACATCATGATGGTGGAAGGCGAAATGAAGGAAGTTTCTGAACAAGACTTGCTGGAAGCCATGAAGTTTGCTCACGAAGCAATCAAGGTTCACTGCAAAGCTCAGATGGAACTGATGGAAGAAGTCGGCAAGACTGTAAAACGTGAATACTGTCACGAAGAAAATGACGAAGACCTGCGCAAGGCTGTACACGATGCTTGCTACGAAAAAGCATACGCCATTGCAAAATCAGGCAACAAGAACAAACACGAAAGAGGAGATGCTTTCGATGCTGTTTGCGAAGAATTCAAGGCTCAGTTCTCTGAAGAAGAACTGGAAGAAAAGGGTCCGATGATTGACCGCTACTATCACGACGTAGAAAAAGAAGCAATGCGTCGTTGTATCCTTGATGAAGGCAAACGTCTGGACGGTCGTGCTACTACAGAAATCCGTCCTATCTGGTGCGAAACCAGTCCGCTGCCAGGTCCTCACGGTTCTTCTATCTTTACTCGTGGTGAAACTCAGTCTTTGAGTACTGTTACCCTGGGTACAAAGATGGACGAAAAGATTGTAGACGATGTACTCGACCAGCACAAAGAACGCTTCCTGCTTCATTACAACTTCCCTCCTTTCTCTACAGGAGAAGCAAAAGCGCAGCGTGGCGTAGGCCGTCGTGAAATTGGTCACGGTCATCTGGCATGGCGTGCATTGAAAGGACAGATTCCGGCAGATTATCCTTACTGCGTACGCGTAGTTTCTGATATTCTGGAATCTAACGGTTCTTCTTCTATGGCTACAGTTTGTGCCGGAACATTGGCTTTGATGGATGCAGGTGTACCTATCAAGAAGCCGGTTTCAGGTATTGCGATGGGATTGATCAAGAATGCCGGCGAAGATAAATACGCTGTATTGTCAGATATTTTGGGAGACGAAGACCACCTGGGTGACATGGACTTCAAGGTTACAGGTACACGCGACGGTATCACAGCTACTCAGATGGATATCAAGTGTGACGGTCTGACTTACGATATTCTGGAAAAAGCATTGATGCAGGCTAAACAAGGACGTGAATACATCCTCGGCAAACTGACTGAATGTATTGCAGAACCTCGCGCAGAACTCAAACCTCATGCTCCACGCATTGAAACTCTGACTATTCCGAAAGAATTCATCGGAGCTGTAATCGGCCCGGGCGGAAAGATTATCCAGGGTATGCAGGAAGAAACCGGTGCTACTATCACTATTGAAGAAGTAGACGGTGCAGGCCGCATCGAAATTGCAGGAACAAACAAGAAATGCATCGACGATGCAATGCGTATGATCAAGGCTATCGTAGCTGTTCCTGAAGTAGGTGAAGTATACACTGGTAAGGTTCGCTCTATCATGCCTTACGGTGCATTCGTAGAATTCCTGCCGGGAAAAGACGGATTGTTGCACATCTCTGAAATCGACTGGAAACGCTTTGAAACAATCGAAGAAACCGGATTGAAAGAAGGTGATGAAATTGAAGTGAAGTTGCTGGACATCGACCCGAAAACTGGTAAGTTCAAGCTGTCACACAAGGTATTGCTTCCGAAACCGGAAGGAATGACTGAAAATCATCCGAAGCGCGAACGTCGTCCGCAGAACAACCACAAGGATAAAGAATAATCTACTTATATATCCTTTAACCCTAAAGGCTGCCCTCACCGGCAGCCTTTTTTATTTGATACCACCACACACAAAAAGACATTTTTAACATCCCTCCTGAACCATTCTGTTTTTATTTTCGTACTTTTGGGTAAATGAACTTTAAATAGCTATATTATGAACGCAAATCCTGTATTCAGTTTGCACATCCCGACCAAAATTTTGTTCGGATGCGGAGAGTTAAGAAAGTTGGCGACAGAAAAGTTACCCGGCAAGAAAGCCCTGATTGTCATCTCGTCAGGAACCTCCATGAAGAAATACGGCTACCTCGACAAAGTCGTTGAACTGTTGCAAGAAAACAATACGGAATCTGTTGTCTATGACAAGATTCTGCCCAACCCGATTAAATCTCACGTAATGGAAGCTGCATCTGTCTGTCGTGAACAGAAATGCGATTTCATCGTTGGACTTGGCGGAGGAAGCAGCATTGACTCTGCGAAAGCCATTGCCGTCATGGCCTGCAACGACGGAGATTACTGGGATTACATCCCGGCAGGCAGCGGAAAAGGACGTCCTGTAACCAAGGCACTGCCCGTAATTGCCATTCCTACCACTGCAGGAACAGGTACGGAAGCTGACCCGTGGAGCGTGATTACCAATGAAGAAGCAAAAGAAAAAATCGGCTTCGGAAGCACACTGACTTTCCCTGTACTTTCTATTATCGATCCGGAATTGATGGTTTCCATCCCTCCGCATCTTACAGCTTATCAGGGATTTGATGCCTTCTTCCATGCAGCCGAAGGTTTCTTAGCAAACTGCGCCACTCCTATCAGCGACTTGTATGCCCTTGAAGCCATTCGTTTATTGTACAAATACCTTCCGGTAGCTGTAAAAGACGGACGTAACCTCAAGGCACGCGCCAAAGTAGCATGGGCCAGCACATTGGCCGGACTAGTAGAAGCCACTTCCTGCTGCATTTCCGAGCACTCAATGGAACATGCCATGAGTGCCTTCCATCCGGAACTGCCGCACGGAGCCGGACTGATTGCCATCAGCGAAGCATATTTCGAAACATTCCGTAACGACTGCATGAAACGTTACATGAAAATGGCCGAAATCATGACTCAGCAGAAGAGTAACCGTCCCAGCGATTTTATTGATGCACTGGTACGCATGCAGAAAGAATGCAACGTATACCAATTGAAGCTGAGCGACTGGGGAGTGAAAGAAGAAGAACTCCCTCTCATGGTACAAAATGCACGCGACACCATGGGTTCATTGTTTACCCTCGACCCGCGTCCGTTGACCGACGAAGAAGTGTTACAGATTTATCAGAAATCTTTCCGATAAATACCGGAGTCAGATACAAAAAAAGGAGGAATGTTTGTTCCTCCTTTTTTTGTATCTCAGTTTTAAAACTTTTAAACCTGTGCCATAGCCTGTTCCAGGTCGGCAATAATGTCGTTGACATTTTCAATACCGACAGACAAGCGAATCAAATCAGGGGCCACACCCGCTTCAATCAGCTGTTCATCTGTCAACTGACGATGTGTATGGCTGGCCGGATGCAACACACAAGTACGTGCATCTGCCACGTGAGTCACAATACAAGCCAGCTTCAGACTATCCATAAATTTGATAGCCTCTTCACGAGTTCCTTCCAAGCCGAAAGCAATCACGCCACAAGAACCGTTAGGCATATATTTCTGAGCCAGTTCATAATACTTGTTGCTCTTCAATCCGCAATAGTTTACCCATTTCACTTTCGGATTTGCTTCCAGCCATTCCGCTATTTTCTGCGCATTTTCACAGTGACGCGGTACACGCAAATGCAATGTTTCCAGTCCCAGGTTCAACAGGAACGCATTCTCCGGTGACTGTATAGAACCCAAATCGCGCATCAGCTGAGCAGTAGCCTTCGTCATATAAGCCATCTTTCCAAAAGCTTTTGTGTAAGTAAGTCCATGATAAGACTCATCGGGCTGCGTCAATCCCGGGAATTTGTCGGCATGTGCATCCCAGTCAAAATTACCGCTATCTACAATGGCACCTCCCACACAAGTAGCATGTCCATCCATGTATTTCGTAGTAGAATGTGTCACGATGTCTGCTCCCCATTCAAAAGGACGGCAGTTAATCGGAGTAGCAAAAGTATTATCCACAATCAAAGGCACTCCGTGTTTATGGGCAATACGGGCAAATTTTTCAATATCGATCACATTGATACCCGGATTAGAGATTGTTTCTCCGAACAAACATTTGGTATTCGGACGGAAAGCCTTTTCTATTTCTTCTTCCGGAGCATCTGCATCAATAAAGGTACACTCAATACCCAGTTTCTTCATCGTTACAGCGAACAGATTGAATGTACCTCCATAAATGGTAGACGAGCAGACAAAATGGTCGCCTGCCTCGCAAATATTAAATACGGCATAGAAGTTAGCTGCCTGACCCGATGAAGTCAGCATAGCTCCTACCCCTCCTTCCAATGCCGCAATCTTGGCAGCTACGGCATCATTCGTCGGGTTCTGCAAGCGAGTATAAAAATAGCCGCTGTCTTCCAAATCAAAAAGACGAGCCATCTGTTCACTGGTATCATACTTAAACGTTGTACTTTGATAAATAGGCAATACACGAGGTTCTCCTTTTTTCGGAGTCCATCCAGCCTGTACACAAAGTGTCTCTTTGTTGAATTTCTGTTCCATCTTATATAATATTATTTATCTACAAATCATTCTGACGGACAAAAGTAAGAAATATTCCACCATTGATAGCAGATTTATGAAAAAAAGATGTACATTTGGCGAAAACTTAAAAGCATTACTATGAACGCAGAATTCCAATTCAAGCACGAAATCCCTGTACAAATCCGTTTCAGCGATGTGGACCAGTACGGTCACATGAACAATTCCGTCTACTTTTCCTTGTACGACCTGGCGAAAACCTCTTATTTTCGCGATGTATTTGGAGCTGAAGAATGCAATAAATTCAGTGTGGTAGTGGTCAACATCAATGCTGACTTTCTGGCCCCTGTTTTCTTCTCGGATGAACTGGTCATTGAAACAACCGTCATTCACCTGGGACACAAAAGCTTCACGATGCTGCAACGTGCATTCAACAAAGCCAGCGGTGTGCTGAAATGTCAATGCCGTACCGTACTGGTAGGATACGACAACCTGACCAAAGAGCCTATCGAAATTCCAGCAGACTACAAGCAAGCCATCTGCGATTACGAAGGCAAGACTTTAAGCGAACTATCGCAACCTTTACAATAAAAAAAATCCTGCCGTTAGGGCAGGATTTCTTATGTTTATATAAACAAAGTTTATTCTTCCGGATTCTCTTCCATCTTCCGTTTCACAAACTTGATTTTCAAGTTGGCCTCTTTCTGTTCTTTCTTGATTTCTTCGATGGCAGACAACACACGTGCCAGCTCACTCAGTTCTGCGACTGCCTTCACGTCATTCGGATGCATCACTGTCTTATAATTCCGGTCGCCGATAAATTCCAGACGGATGTTTTTCTTATCACGATTGGCTACCAGAAATGCAATCACCCCTCCATCATTACCCAGTTTATAGTCGGCTTTTTCTACCGGACGTCCTAAATCTGTAGTTTCATAACTATCTATTGACGTAGGAGTTTCCGCAAAAGTATCATCCACAGAAACCTTTACAGCCGTATGATGAATACTTCCTCCCGCACAATAAATAGAGGTCAGCGACATCTCGCCTAATTCGCTCACCTGCGCACGCAAGAACGAACGGCCGATGTTTTTTTCGACTACCTGAGTGGGATAGAAATAATTTCCTACCTCCTGATAGGCCGTATCCTTCTCCAGGACAAACTTTCCCTTGATGGAGTCAAGCGCAGCCTGCTTCACCGTCATCATGCTGTCCAGATAAGCCAAAGTCTTGGTCTGTTCTGCCAGGTCAATCTGCTGCATCAGTTTGATACCCGCCTTGCGCACTTCAAATGCCTTGGGATACAGGGTACGAATACTATCTATCTGCAATTTAGCCAGGCTGTACTCACCTGCCGCATACGCAGCTTCCGCACGCTGAAACAACTGGCCAGCCTGCTTCTCACCGTTCTGGCAAGCAGAAAGTGCCAGTGCCATCGGAACGAGCAATAATCCTATCTTTTTCATACGTTTATCTATCATTCTATGCAGGCAAAAATACAACTATTTTCGGAACTCCTCCGCACATTCCTGCTTTTTTCCACGCATTTTCTATGTTTCCCTCACCGGAAACCTACGTTTTGCGGAAGGGAAACCTACGTTTCGGCCTTGAGAAACATAGGGTTCGCACAAGCGAAACGTAAAACATGCAGAAAGGTTTGTTTCTTAACAGCCTGATGTTTCCTCAATGTCTTTCCACAACCAGAAAAACGAATGCAAGATTTCAAGCAAGCGGCAAAAAATGGACAAAGGGATTTTTTTTGTAACTTTGCGGCAAATTGAAAAAATGCATACAATGGAACTGAAAGAACACTTCGCTGGCAGAATTTTTAATCTGATATCAGAAACGGCCGATGAGCTGGGACTGGAATGCTATGTCGTAGGTGGATATGTAAGAGATATTTTCCTGAACAGACCTTCCAAGGACATAGATGTAGTGGTGGTAGGAAGCGGAATTGAAATGGCTCAGGCTTTCGGCAAAAAGCTGGGACGAGGTGCGCATGTATCTGTTTTCAAGAACTTCGGTACGGCACAAGTCAAGTTCAAGGATACGGAAGTGGAGTTTGTGGGTGCACGCAAGGAGTCGTATAGCCACGACAGCCGCAAGCCGATAGTGGAAGACGGCACGCTGGAAGATGACCAGAACCGCAGAGACTTCACCATCAATGCCATGGCAGTCTGCCTGAACAAGACACGTTTCGGAGAACTGGTGGATCCCTTCGGCGGGCTGGATGACCTGAAGGAACGTACCATCCGTACTCCACTTGATCCGGACATCACGTTCAGCGACGACCCGCTGCGCATGATGCGCTGCATACGGTTTGCCACGCAATTGAATTTCTATATAGACGATGAAACGTTCGAAGCACTGGAGCGCAACAAGGAACGCATCAAGATTATTTCGCGCGAACGTATCGCCGACGAACTGAACAAGATTTTGCTGTCACCTGTGCCTTCAAAGGGCTTTATTGATCTGGACCGCTGCGGACTGCTGGAACTAATTTTTCCGGAACTGGTGGCACTGCAGGGAGTGGAAGTGCGCAACGGACGCGGTCACAAAGATAATTTCTACCACACGCTTGAAGTGGTGGATAATATTTCACGCGTAAGTAATGACTTGTGGCTGCGCTGGGCTACCCTGCTGCACGATATTGGCAAACCGAGAACCAAACGCTGGGAACCTAAAGCGGGATGGACTTTCCATAACCACAATTTCATCGGTGAGAAAATGATTCCGGAAATCTTCCGCAAGATGAAGCTTCCGATGAACGAGAAAATGAAGTACGTACAGAAACTCGTCGGTCTGCACATGCGTCCGATTGTGATTGCCGATGAAGAAGTGACCGACTCGGCCGTACGCCGCCTGCTCTTCGAAGCCGGTGATGACATCGACGACCTGATGATGCTTTGCGAAGCAGACATCACTTCCAAAAACGAAGCTCGCAAGCAACGCTTTCTGGATAACTTCAAACTGGTGCGCCAGAAGCTGAAAGATTTGGAAGAAAAAGACCGCATCCGGAACTTCCAACCGCCTGTGGACGGAGCCGAAATCATGCAGGTATTCAACTTGCAGCCTTGCCGTGAAATCGGAAGCCTGAAAAGTTCTATCAAGGATGCGATTCTGGATGGTGCCATCCCGAACGAGCACGACGCAGCCTTTGAATATATGCTGAAAAAGGCGGAACAAATGGGACTAAAGCCCGTGAACCTGCCTGAAAAAAAATAAGCTAACCCAACCTCTTTCGAAGCCTCTGCCACCCTTGATCTACAGAAGCTTCGAAAGATTTTTCCGATATAGCTATTCGCTTGTCGACAAACTAGAAAAATATTTCAGAATTTCCAATATCTGAAAGCTATTACAAATTAGAGTTACCCAATTTAACCTCCTACAGCACCATACAGAGAGGATTTCACACACAAAAGTTCTCCCAATTTAGAAACATCCGAAAAATCTCATTTTTTATTTTTCTCCCAAATCTCTATCTTTGTCCTGCTTTTCAAAAGGTAACCTAACCGTTTCAAAAGGGAATGCCGTGGAAATCGGCAACAGTACCTGCTGCTGTGATTCTTGCGTAAACCTGGACATGCATTGCAAGCCACTGTGAATAGAACTCATGGGAAGGCGTCTGTGGGGAAAGATCAGTCAGAAGACCTGCCCGGAAAAGCACAAGTATAATTTATGTTTTACCTCATTTAACTGAAAGAAATGAATTTGACAGAAATCCGCATCATCAAACGCGACGGAAAGCAGGAAAACTTTTCAGCCGCTAAAATCACCAACGCCATCGGAAAGGCTTTCGAAGCAACCGGTATTCCTCAGCAGAGAGAGGAACTGGACCTGATTACCCGGCAGGTGGTGTCACACTTCTCACAACCTACCATCGGTGTGGAAGAAATTCAGGACCTCGTGGAAAACGAATTAATGAAGGTGCAGCCGGAAGTGGCCAAGAAATACATTATCTACCGTCAGTGGAGAAATACGGAAAGAGACCGGAAGACGCACATCAAGCATATCATGGACGGCATTGTGGCCATCGACAAGAATGATGTAAACCTGAGCAACGCCAACATGTCAAGCCATACGCCGGCCGGACAGATGATGACTTTTGCTTCAGAAATCACCAAGGACTATACATACAAATATCTTCTTCCTAAAAAATATGCAGAAGCACATCAGATGGGTGACATACACATCCACGACCTGGATTATTATCCCACAAAGACGACTACCTGCATACAGTATGACTTAGATGATTTGTTCGAACGCGGATTTCACACCAAGAACGGAAGCATCCGTACGCCGCAGTCCATCCAGAGTTACGCTACACTGGCTACCATCATTTTCCAGACGAACCAGAATGAACAGCACGGAGGACAGGCAATTCCGGCCTTCGACTTTTTCATGGCCAAGGGAGTGCTGAAAAGTTTCCAGAAAATCATGGCTACTCATTTAGGATTGCTGCTCGACATCAAAGGCCACACAACGGACGAGAAAGAAATCCTGAAAGGGATACGTGCCCATTTCCACAGCATCGCTCCTAACGAAGAGACTGAAAAGGCTTACTTGGATTCTTTGCAAGCGGAAGGCATCGACCTGACAGCAGACGAATTGAAATACGTGCTCCGCAAAACATTGGCACAAACCCGCAAGGATACGCATCAGGCCATGGAGGGCTTCATCCACAACTTGAACACCATGCATTCCAGAGGGGGAAATCAGGTGGTTTTCAGTTCTATCAATTACGGTACGGATACCTCGGCAGAAGGAAGAATGGTAATTCAGGAATTATTGAAGGCTACCATCGAAGGCTTGGGAAATCATGGAGAAGTTCCGGTCTTCCCTATTCAGATTTTTAAGGTGAAAGACGGAGTGAGCTATTCCGAAGCCGATTATCAACTGGCTATGAAAGATTTTGAAGCAGCTCTCTCAGGAGATGTGAAGTTTGAATGCCCGAATTTCGACCTCTTCCTGCAAGCATGTCGTACGACGGCTAAAGCGTTGTTCCCGAACTTTATGTTCCTGGATACTCCATTTAACAAACACGAAAAATGGAATGCCGACGACCCGAAACGTTACCGTTATGAACTGGCGACCATGGGATGCCGTACGCGCGTATTCGAGAACCTCAACGGAGAAAAGACTTCATTGGGAAGAGGTAATCTTTCATTCACGACCATGAACCTGCCTCGCCTGGCCATCGAAGCGCACCGGAAAGCAGAAAGTCTGACTAACGAGACTCCGGAAGGCAAGCTCCAGAAAGCGAAGGAATTTTTCCTTCAGTCGGTACACTCCATGGCTGAATTCATCGCAGAGCAGTTGTATACCCGTTACCAGTACCAGCGTACCGCTCTTGCGCGTCAGTTCCCGTTCATGATGGGCAATAATGTATGGAAAGGTGGAGGAGCCCTTCATCCCAACGAAGAAGTGGGAGATGTGTTGAAACAAGGTACTTTAGGTATCGGTTTTATCGGAGGACACAATGCCATGATGGCATTATACGGCCAAGGACATGGACATAACCAGCAGGCGTGGAACACGCTTTACGAGGCTATTGAAGAGATGAACAAGGTGACCGAAGACTACAAAAAGAAATACGGCTTGAATTATTCGGTACTGGCAACTCCCGCCGAAGGATTGTCAGGTAGATTTACCCGTATGGACAAACGGAAATATGGAATCATTGAAGGGGTAAACGACCGTGATTATTATGTCAACTCCTTCCATGTGGACGTGAAAGAACCGATTACGATTGTCGAGAAAATCAAACGTGAGGCTCCTTTCCACGCACTGACACGTGGCGGACACATCACCTACGTAGAGCTGGATGGCGAAGCGCAGAAAAACGTAAAGGCCATTGCGAAGATTGTAAAGGTGATGCACGACGAGCAGATTGGCTACGGTTCTATCAACCACCCGGTAGATACTTGTCACGATTGTGGCTACAAGGGAGTCATCTACAGCCGTTGCCCGGTGTGCAACAGTGAGAATATCCTGCGCATGCGCCGTATCACCGGTTACCTGACAGGCGACCTTAGCAGCTGGAACTCTGCCAAGAGAGCGGAAGAGCACGACCGTGTAAAGCATGCATAAGCCGAAAGGAAACGTACATGTTACATTATTTATATACATATCCTGAAACGATTGTCGACGGTGAGGGCATCCGGTATTCCATCTATCTGGCTGGATGTTCCCATCGTTGCAAGGGATGTCACAACCCGGAATCATGGAATCCGAAGGCCGGCAAACCTCTCACGCAGGAAGTGCTGGAGCAAATCATTCAGGAAATCAATGCCAATCCTCTGCTGGACGGAGTAACTTTTTCAGGCGGTGACCCTTTTTACAATCCGGAAGAATTTCTGCCTGTTCTGAAAGAAGTCAGCCAGCGAACGGGCATGAATATCTGGTGTTATACAGGATATACGTATGAACAACTGAAAGAGGACCCTATCCGCCAGAAACTACTCCCCTACATAGACGTACTCGTGGACGGTCCTTTCATCGAATCGCTCTATTCTCCTTTTCTGGACTTTTGCGGGAGCAGTAACCAGCGAATCCTTAAACTGAAATAGCAAAACATTGGTTCGTTAGCATATCCCCCGATTTTAGTTAATAAATTCGCAACTAAAATCGAGGGGTATATTTTATACCCGTTTTCCGTTCCGTTGCATTGTTATCGCACACGAAGAAAAACGTTGTCGTACACGGTCACCGTTTCCGTGCACAAAGACTAAAAATAGCCCTTTTCTTGATTTATATCATGAAAACAACTATTTATTAAAAAAACATCTTGCAAGTTCTTGCTATCAATCAAAAAAGAATTACCTTTGCAATGTGGTTGTGAAACCAATAGGTAAAAAGAGAAAAACATTTAGGTATTAGAATACATAAGGTAAAAAAGTAATATTTATTTAAGGTATTAGCTAGACTATTTAAGGTATTAGGATTAAGGTATTTAGATTAGATTTAAGTTTAGGTATTAGATTTAAGTTTAGGTATTAGATTTTAAAGGTAAAAGTTTTCAGGAATTAGGTTTGAGAAGGTATTGGGAATATCTTCAGGTAAAAAGAAAGAAAAAGTAAGGATAACAGGAAACACAAAAATTATGTAGATGAAAAGAACCCTTAAATGGGGGTTCTTTAGGAAGGCAGCGGAGGTTCAGCGAACTCTCGCTTTTTTTGTATCCGTACGTGAACTTCTGAATCATTTGTAACCACCCAGATACAATTACGGCGGAACAGCCTACGCCATCCCCCCGTAATCAACATGTAACAGATTATCTTATCGCTGAGGAATATCTACTGACGATTCTTTCTTTCCCTTTAAATGTTCTGAGAAGAAATCGACCATTCTCCAATAGAAATATTCATCCATGTCGCCAAAACCATGACGCTGTCCCGGCAGTATCAGCATATCAAAACGCTTGTTGGCACGAATCAATGCATTGACCACACGAATGGTATTTCCCGGATGCACATTGTTGTCTATATCTCCATGTACCAACATCAGATGCCCTTTCAACTGCTTTACAATCTCTGGATTGGTGGCAATCTTGTAGGCAAAAGTAGTATCTCCTTTTTCCGAGACTTCTTCTTTTACCCCATGGTGTGTTTCACTCCACCAGCGGTTGTAGATACGGTTATCGTGATTACCGGCACAAGAAACTGCAGCCTTATAGAAATCAGGATACTGGCAGATTGCTGCTGTCGACATAAAGCCACCTCCCGAGTGTCCGTGGATTCCTACACGCGTAATATCAATAAAAGAATAACGGTCGGCAAGCTGCTCTACTGCTGCCTTATGGTCGGCCAACGGATAGTCCCGCATATTTCCATATCCGTAATTATGGTACCATTTGGAACGGCTGGGGTGGCCACCTCGCTGCCCCACCGTAATGACGATAAATCCGGCCTGTGCCAAACGGTCTGTCCGGACACTCATGCGTCGGAACGGATAATCCACTGCCTCTACCTGAGGTCCCGGATACACATAATCAATAATGGGATATACCTTGGTAGAATCAAAATCGAAAGGTTTGTACATCACTCCATACAAATCAGTCACCCCATCGGCCGCTTTCACCTTGAAAGGTTCTGGGAATTTGTAACCGGCTGCTTTCAGAGAAGAAAAATCACTTTCCTGTATGGTCATCACCTTTTTCCCGTTATTGTCCAACAGGTCGGCACAAGGAACGGTATTGGCACGTGAATAATTGTCAACGAAGAAACGGGCATCATCATCCAACTCTACATCATGGAAGAATTCACCATGTGTAAGCTGTTTCAATCCGCTTCCATCCACATTTACTTTATAAAGATGCTCGTAATATGGATTTTCACCTGCTTCCCGGCCATTGGCCACAAAATAGGCTGTCCGTGTAGCCTCATCTACTTTTACCACACGCTCCACATGCCAGGGACCTTCTGTGATACGATTTTTCAGGTTTCCTTTGTCATCATATAAGTAAAGGTGCGCCCAGCCGTCACGTTCGCTCCACTGAATAAACTCTTTTCCTCCCTTCAGCACATGAATAGGACGTGTTTCCTGGTAGGTGTTCATTCTTTCCTTTACTATAGGTACAATGGAATCAGCCCCCAATGTATAAGTACATACATCAATACGATGCAAGTCACGACTGCTGCGTGTCAGAAAGAAACGGTTGTTATCCCCTTGCCAGATTCTTGGAACCAGCTCCATATCGCGCTGTTTCTGTTCAAATGGTTTACCTTCCAAGTCAATTGACTGATTTTTCCACGCCGCTGTCTTGATTTCTTTCCGTGTACCTGCCTGCACATCGAACAAATACAGATGATATTCCGGCATACCTGTCTCTCCCGGCATCTCATACTTATAAGTCTCCAGAGTAGGACGTGGCTCTGCAATGGAGTTAATCACCCACAACGGTTTCACATTCCGCTGGTCCGTAATAATCGTAGCAAAATATTTGGAGTCGGGCGACCAGTATCCCCACACTTCCCGACGTTTTCCATTGCACAGCGTATCTGTGTTCAGAGTACTATACGGAATGCCATACCCGAAATCCGGTATACCATCCGTAGTCAGACGGACCTCTACAATCGTACTGTCTTTCTCATCCTTACGAGCCTTCTGGTAATCAGCGATGCTCATATAGTACAAATCGCAATCCTTGGCATAAATAACACGCTGGCCATCGGGCGATACAGAAGCCCAATCCGGCTTATCCAGTTCCATCTTTTTGTCTTTCAGGTGTGTCAGCTTACGAGACGGATAGTCGTACGAGAAATAAAACGTGGAATCAGCCTTTGAAACGACTTTAAATGTAAAGGTACGTCCGTCTTCTCCCGCCTTCAATTCTGCAATAGGTAACTGACGTGCTTCAAAAGGGTCCTGTACAATTTCGGTGAGCTGTGAGGCTATCTGTTCACGGTCGAACAATAATTCTTTACGCTTAGCTGACGGATTCACCACATACCAGAACTTTCCTTCACTGGTTTTATACTCAAACCAGAAATTGTTCCCCTGTTGAAACCAATGTGGGTCCACAGTAGTAGAAAACAACATTTTGTCCAGCTTACTCTTGGTAAACTTCTCGGCCTGTAAGTAGCCTGGCAGACGTTCTTCCGCCTGCTGGGCAGAAACAGACGTCAATCCGCAACCGCCACACAGCACTACAGCCAATAGGATTCTTTTCATCATATTTTCTTTATATTTATCGATTAAACAAAAAAGACACAAGGAGACAAAGCCGGCAATCCCGCTTCGTATCTCCTTGTGTCTGTTTATACTATACTTTCTATAAATTCATCAGAACAAGAACCTCAGTACATCATTAAAGTTCGCCCAGATAAGCAGGCCGAACAGCAGGAACATACCTACCATCTGCGCATATTCCAGGAACTTGTCACTTGGCTTGCGACGAGCAATAATCTCATAAAGCAAGAACAATACATGGCCTCCGTCGAGTGCCGGTATCGGCAAGATATTCATAAAGGCCAGAATGATAGACAAGAATGCAGTCATCTCCCAGAAACGCTGCCAATCCCAGACTTTCGGGAAGATACTACCAATAGTAGCAAATCCGCCCACGCTCTTAGCTCCTTCCTTGGTAAACACATATTTCATGTCATTCACATAGCCTTTGAGCGTATTGACGCCCAAAGCTACTCCTGCCGGGAAAGATTCAAAGAAGCCATAGCTCAACGTACGTTGCTTATAGTCCACCAGTCCACCTATTACGGCAACCTTGAATTTATCATCCGTCTGCACATCTACGGTATCACGCACTCCTGCACGTGAGTAAACCAGCGTAAAGGCGGCCGAGGTTTTCTTTTCCAACTCAGCTTTTGCCTTCAACTCAGCCATGTTATCCAGAAATTCATTCCATGAGGTCATCTCTTTGCCATTGAAGGCAACCAAAGAGTCTCCTTTCTGAATACCCACTTTCGCGAATCCACCGTCCGGAAGTACAGAATCAACCACATTCGGATAGAACACATCCACAAACATAGGGTCTTCTTTTGCCACATCCAACAAGCTTAACTCAGGCAGCAAAATCTTTTTCTCTTCTCCCTGACGCAAGACAGTCACCTCACGAGCTTCTACGATGCTACGAATCATATCCATATTGAAGCGAGTCAGCTCCTTGCCGTCGGCACTCTTCAGAATATCGCCGTCGCGGAAACCGATTTCCTGCGCATGCTCATTGAATTTCATCCCCATCGTCATATCGCTCAAGGCTGTATAATGATCGCCCCATGTAAAGAGAATCATGGAATAGATGAACAACGCTAACAGGAAATTCATCAAGACGCCTCCTACCATCACCAGCAGACGCTGCCACGCCGGTTTGGAACGGAATTCCCACGGCTGAGCCGGTTGTTTCATCTGCTCGGTATCCATTGACTCATCAATCATTCCCGAGATCTTGCAGTATCCTCCTAAGGGCAACCAGCCTACTCCGTATTCCGTATCACTGTTCTTGGGTTTATATTTGAACAGCGAAAACCAAGGGTCGAAAAATATATAAAACTTTTCTACGCGAATCTTAAACAGACGTGCGAAGAAAAAATGTCCTCCTTCGTGAATGATGACCAGCAGCGACAAGCTGAGAATCAACTGAAGGGCACGAATCAAAAATGTTTCCATTTCTACTTTACTTCTTACTTTTTTATAATTAGACTTTGTTTATTTCATTCCATTAATCACCAGTTCTGCTGCAATACGACGGGTTTCCGCATCGGTCGATACATAATCTCCGTAAGTAGGTGCCTTTATAAAAGGAACCTTCGCCATGGACTTTTCAATCACCTCACTCATTCCCAAGAAAGAAATCTGGTCTTTCAAGAACGCAGCCACCACGACTTCATTCGCCGCATTGACAATACAAGGCATGTTTCCTCCCTGATGCAGGGCTTCGTAGGCCAGAGCCAGGTTACGGAAGCGTGTCGTATCCGGCTTTTCGAACGTTAAGGTGTTGTACTTGACAAAATCCAACCGTTCGCCCGAAAGCGATTCACGTTTCGGATAAGAAAAAGCATACTGGATAGGCAGACGCATATCGGGTACGCCCAACTGAGCCTTTACTGCTCCGTCTTCGAACTCCACCATAGAGTGAATGACCGACTGCGGATGCACCACCACTTCAATCTGTTCCGGAGTAACTCCAAACAGCCATTTAGCTTCCATCACTTCAAACCCCTTGTTCATCATGGAAGCAGAATCGATGGTAATCTTCGCTCCCATCGACCAGTTGGGATGCTTCAAAGCCTGTTCTTTGGTCACTGTTTGAAGCTGCTCCATGGTAAAGGTACGGAAAGGACCTCCCGATGCTGTCAGAATCACCTTATGCACAGGGTTGTTCATTTCCAGACACTGGAAAATAGCCGAATGCTCAGAATCTACCGGTAAAATCGGTGTCTGATACTGGCTGGCCAGCGCAGTAATCAGTTCACCAGCCACCACTAACGTTTCCTTATTGGCCAGTGCAATGGTTTTTCGAGCTTTTATGGCATTGATGGTCGGCTTCAGACCGGCATAACCCACCATAGCGGTCAGTACAATGTCAATAGGCTGTGCCTCTACCACCTGACACAACGCCTCAGCTCCGGCATACACCTTAATCGGTAAATCAGCCAGCGCTTCCTTCAAAATTCCATACTTATCCTCGTTGGCTATAACTACCACTTCCGGCTGAAACTTACGGGCCTGTTCAGCCATCAAATCCACTTTATTGTTCGCTGTAAGGGCATATACCTCATACAAATCAGGATGCTCCTCTATTACCTGAAGAGCCTGAGTACCGATTGATCCGGTAGAACCTAATATGGCAATCTGTTTCTTCATAAGCTTTAAAATACAACATATTTCGCCGGGTCAATCGGGGTGCCATCATGCCACAGTTCGAAATGCACATGCGACACATGCTTGCCCTCGTCCGATGTTCCGGCCAATGCGATTACTTCTCCCCCTTTCACCTGGTCCCCTTCTTTTTTCCGGGAAGGACCACAATGCTTATATACGGATATAAAATTCTGTTCATGCTGAATCTGAATGAGTACCCCGCTGTCGGCAGTCTGCACCACCAGCATCACGGTACCGTCCAAAGCAGCCAGCACACTCTCATCAACAGAGGCTGCCATATCCACTCCATAATGATGACGCGAAGGTGCAAAATCCTTCACCACCATTCCACGCGTAGGACGGAAGAACAACAAATCCGGCAATGTATGGTCATCTGTTCCCGCCATTGCTGCCGCCCGTTCCCGTTCTTCGTACTTCCGGCGAAAATCATCTTCCTCCTTGGAACGGTTCATCAATTCCTCCGTACGGATGGTAGTCAGCGAGTCAATCGACTGCACCGTATCCACATTCACCTTCCCGCTGAAAATATCCTGAATATTCATGATATAGCGGTTCTGGCGTTCCAATGCCTCAACCAACGAATCGGCTTTCAATGCATTGGTCACCACCTGCGAACGCACCTCACTGTTCATATATCCCGGCAAGTAGTTCCGTAAAGGAGTAAACACAATAATGATGGCAGCCAAAAGAAAGATTACCGTACAAGCAGCCAGCAACACCGAAAAACCATTCAGTTTCGACACATGAATGCCAATTACCTCTTCCAGTGTATTCTCATTAATGACGGTCAGCTTATACTTAAACTTAATGTTCCGCCAGAATGCTTTACGACCTTTCTTTTTCATACCTAATCTGGTTTTTAATCCAACAATCCCTCGGGAATATCCACCGTCAACACTTTCTGTACCTTGTCAATATCCAGTATAAATTCTTCGTGAGCAGGAAGCAGCAGTTCTTCCCCCTCCTTCTCAATGACAAACAGCACATTCATCGTCGCATCATCCACATCTACCACTTCACCCAAGTCGCCATGATGCACATCGTGCACCTTGAACCCGACAAAGAAATTCCAGGAAGTGATTTCATCCTGTTCTTCCATATACTTCTTCGGGAAATACACTTCCACATTGGTAAAACCACGTGCCTTTTCGGCCGTGTCTATCCCTTCGAATTTCACCAGCGCCGCATTGTCGGAGCGGAAGCGATATTCCTCTATAAAGAACGGAACCAGAATCCCGTCGAGCAACAGAATCAGGTAGTCGCAGTCCACCCGGTCGAAAATATCATCGGTAAACGTAAACGACACCTCACCCTTCACTCCGTGGGGCTTGTTGATGATTCCTATTTTAAATACTTCTTCTTTTCTAATCATATTTATTCAATACGTGTGATACGTGCACCGAGTGCAGTCAATCGCTGTTCGATATGCTGGTATCCTCGGTCAATCTGCTCAATGTTATGGATGCGGCTGTTTCCTTCTGCTCCCAGTGCCGCAATCAGCAAGGCAATACCGGCACGAATATCCGGCGAAGTCATATTGCCGCCCCGCAGACAGAAATTACGGTCATGACCGATTACCACCGCACGGTGCGGGTCGCATAAGATAATCTGTGCCCCCATGTCAATCAATTTGTCCACAAAGAACAGACGGCTTTCAAACATCTTCTGATGAATCAGCACACTTCCTTTAGCCTGAGTAGCTACAACGAGCATCACACTCAGCAAGTCAGGGGTCAATCCCGGCCACGGTGCATCGGCAATGGTCATAATGGAGCCGTCAATAAACGACTCTATCTGGTAATGCTCCTGTGCGGGCACAAATATATCGTCACCTCGTTGTTCCAAACGGATACCCAGACGACGGAAACTATCAGGAATAATTCCCAGGTTTTCATAAGACACATCCTTGATGGTAATTTCACTTCCCGTCATGGCAGCCATTCCGATGAAACTGCCGACTTCAATCATATCTGGAAGTACCCGATGCGAACAGCCTTTCAAGCTGGATACGCCTTCGATGGTAAGCAAGTTCGATGCGATACCCGAAATCTTAGCTCCCATGCGATTCAGCATCCGGCACAACTGCTGCAAATAAGGTTCACAGGCTGCATTGTAAATCGTTGTCACCCCTTCGGCCAATACAGCAGCCATCACAATATTGGCCGTACCGGTCACAGAAGCCTCATCCAGCAACATATAAGCGCCTTTCAGCTTCTCGGCATTGATACAAAAACGGCCTTTCACGGCATCATATTCAAACGAGGCACCCAGTTTCTGAATACCCAGGAAGTGCGTATCCAGACGGCGACGTCCGATTTTATCACCACCCGGTTTCGAAATCATCGCCTTTCCGAAGCGAGCTACCAAAGGGCCTACCAACATCACCGAACCACGCAATTTAGAGCAACGGTTCAAGAAGTCATCACTCTCCAGGTAAGCCAGGTTCAGATTATCTGCCTGAAAAGTGTAGGTGTCACTTCCCGACTTAGAGACCTTCACCCCCATGTCGCGAAGTAACTGTATCAGGTTGTTCACATCCAGAATGTTCGGAATGTTTTCAATAGTCACTTCCTCATCTGTCAGCAATGTGGCACAAAGTACCTGTAATACTTCGTTTTTAGCACCCTGAGGCACAATCTCGCCATGCAGTTTGTGTCCTCCTTCGATTACAAATGAAGCCATAGTATCCGATTTTGATTAATATTTCTTTTTCTGCTGATTGTTATTGTTCATCTGACGGCGACGCGGACCGAACGAACGCTGTTCCACCAGCTTCAAGTCATCCGTCGTCAGCTTGATACGTCCTTCTGACAGCTCGCACAAATCCTCCAGGATTTTCTGGTCTTCCACCCCGTCCTTGTTGAAGTTGATGTAATCCTTCTTCATGTGATTGGCGATATATTTTATCAGCTGTTTCTTCTCGTCACCCTCCGGATAGTCTACTGCAATCTTAATCAAATCCTGAATGAACCGTCCGTAATGACGGAAACGAATGACGTTCGGAGAATAGGGAATTCTGTCCGGTTTCACTTCCAAACTTTCCTTCTTCACAATTTCCACCGGATAGTCAATATCCAGTTTGAAGTCGGACATAATGGCCAGATGATCCCACAGCTTATGGCGGAAATCCTCCATGTCGCGTAATTGCGGAAACATGCCTCCCATTATGTTTACAATCGTATTGGCACACCGCTGACGCTCTTCACGGTCTTCGATGGTCAATGCATGGTCTACCATGTTCTGCACACTTCGTCCATACTCCGGAAGTGGCAATTTTCGTTGCTGGGTATTATATTCCATATAAAATTCTGTTATTCTACAAATCAAATCTTTTTACGCCTCACCGGCCATACGCCCTTACAGCAGTTTCTTCGGAGTGGAAGCCACGAATTCCTTCAGATAGAACGGCTCGAAATAAGCCACATCCTTGAAATCTTCCACTGCCATAGCTTTCTCGGCCAGCGGGAACATCCATTTGGCTACCGGATGAATATTCTCAATGAAGTGTGCGTTGGGGTGCGAAAGTTTTTCCTTGCACTTGGCTGCTCCGTTACCAAAGAAATACACCGGATGTTTCTCCAAATATTCGGCATACGAATTTTCGTCAATAATATCTGCTCCAATGGCACGCTGCACCTTCAAAGCACGGTCATACACGGCCGCATATACTTCCATACGGCGGGCATCAATCATCGGGCAAAGCAAAGCATCTTCCGGCAGGTCGTGCGCAAGCAGTACCGGCACACACATCACCTCCAGTGTGGGCAATCCTATCAGCGGAATGTTCCGCCCGTAACAGATACCTTTCGCCATTGACACACCAATACGCAGCCCCGTGTACGAACCAGGACCACAGCTTACTGCCACCGCATCCAACGGAATGGCATGGTTATCAATGAACGACAAGGCTTCATCCACAAATACCCCCAATACAGTGGCATGCGAAGGGCCGTTAAAATCTTCTTTTGAGAAAATGGAAGCTCCATCCTGGCTTACAGCCACAGAACAAACTTCCGTAGATGTTTCAATATGTAAAATGCATGACATAATTAAACTCGATACAATTATTATAGTCTGCAAATATACACTTTTCTTCTCACTATCTCATGAAAAAAGAGACAGAAAGTGAAGAAGCTGTTCTGAAAGATTCTCACTTCAAAGCATTTTTCATATACCTAACCACGAAAACAAAAAAGACACTAAAAAATTCTTTTTAAGTTCCTGACAAATTCTCTGTTTCACAGTGTGAAATATAAAAACCACAGTGTGGGATACATATTTCACAGTGCGGGATTTGTATCCCGCACTGTGAAACAGAGAATATACAAGGAGATTGCAAAGAATAAACAAGACCATAAATATTTATCCAAAGAAGCAATCCTTATTTTCATAAACTGCATCTGAGTTTTCACACGTTTTTTTAACAGCTGCTTATTCTTTATTTAACTCGTTGGTTGAATTAAAATTCTAAATAGTTACAAATGAAAAAGTTGCACAATTTGCAGATTATTAGTAAATTA
>ENA-OQIE01000397-OQIE01000397.1-human-gut-metagenome-genome-assembly--contig:-NODE-397-length-31373-cov-9.993290_pt1 | contig 31373 bp, 25 predicted proteins | sample MGYA00242569_ERZ504731 | MGnify/ENA primary metagenome ERZ504731 (study PRJEB26092, sample SAMD00036208) | human gut metagenome | host: Homo sapiens | study: EMG produced TPA metagenomics assembly of...
TCACTACACTTGGCGGTAACTACCCATGGTTGGTTTAACTCCAACTGAACTCATGCCATGCCCGGCACACACAAAAAAAGTCCTGTCAGGGTACAGGACTTGAACTATCTGGACTTACATCATGTGGAAAAAAGTCGATATAAGACATGAAAGCCAGAATATAAACTAATGCAAAACAATTAGTTTACTTTGTTTTTTAATGATTTTGAAGGTCTGAATTTAACATTTTTAGACGCTTTGATTCTGATTTTTTCCTTTGTTGCAGGATTGATTCCATCACGTTCTCCACGTTCAGTGACTTCAAATTTACCAAATCCAAAAATATCTACTGTCTCTCCTTTGGATAAGGCTTCTACCATATCATCAAACACACTGTTTACAATTTCATCCACGCTCTTTTTAGTTAATGCGGGGTTGTTCATAATAATATTTTGTACTAGATCTTTTTTGTTCATTTTATTTTCTCCTTTTGTTATAAATTCCTTTTTTACTTTAATATAAGATTTAAAAAAATACAAACAATTCAATCCTTAAGGCAAACTGCCTTAAAGGCATCATCCTTTAAATATAGATTTTGATATATTTCGTTTTGCCTGGCTAATCTGATCTTTATAACGATTATAACTATCTATGACATCTTTAGGTGCGTTAGGCAAAGGTTCATACATATTGTCTAAATATATCCTGTTCTGCGATTCTCTCCAGAACGTATCAAATTTGATTTTTGAAAAATCGTACATACATTAATTTCCTTTTACCTGCAATACTGTGTTGCTAATTGGCTGACTATCACCATCTAAACCGGATATGGTATTGGATGAAATTTTAAAATCAGAAGTCTTTAAACATACATCCTTTAGTTCAGCTTTTACAATTTTATAATCTCCATCAGGAAGAACCACAGGCAAGACACACTTGCCTTTTTTTAATGTAAATGTACTTATCCAACGCACACCGTCATACATACTGATATATCCTTTTTTATCTGTTTTTAAATAGTCATTTTTATAGCTTTGCAACACCTTCCCTTCACTGTCTAACATTTTGATTTTAAATGTTCCATTATCTTCAACAAGCTTATCATTCTTATTTTTCAAAAGGATTCTTGTTGCTGACTTAATATACTGGTTGCTTTCAATTATTTTTACTGTCCCTGTTTTATCAGAAGAAAACTCATATCCATTATTTAGACGGATATACGTATATGGAATATCCTTGTTTCTGGTTACAATCATCTCAAAAGGCTCAGATTCAGCTTCTTCATCCAATTTTTTAATGATGTAAGTACCCTTTAAAAAATCATTCGTTTGAAGTACTCCATTTTCATCAGACTCTAAAATTTGATAGTCATTTTCCAAACCATTTTCTTGTGCTAATTCAATAGCTTCTTCTATATTCTCATCTGTTTCTTCATAAAGGCTTTTTTTAACACAACCATATTTAACATAACCTGGCATTACTTCACCATTTTCATCGGTAGTAATTGATGTAATTTTAAAACGAGAATGCATCTCAGTCAGATTTACAGTCAAATTGGTATCCATATCCTGTGTCTTATAAGTAAATGTATAATCTTTGACAGATATCTTTTCGATTTTTTTACCATTTTGTTTTAAGACAGAACTATCATCCTGTACGGAGTCGATACCATATTTTGAATGGATTGTTATTTTCAACTGTGTCCCCTTATCAAAGGAAAAAGAATCATCTCCACCATCCACTGGATAGGTTATATCTTCATCCGTCACGATTTCTGCCGTTCCTAAACCACCTGTCAATTCTATGTGCAATGTACTGGTACTTTTAGCCTGTATACCAAATGATGAAGTTACTAACATCATAGAGGATATCAATCCAGTACATAAATATCTTTTTAAATGCATTCTTTGCGACACCTTCCCTTCATCCTACATAAAGGGAGAAATCACTCCCTTTTAATTATTTTGAATCATGCTTGTTTAATCGACTAAATCATTATAAGACGGTGCAACCTCAAATACATTTTCAACTGTTACATTTCCTATATGTTCAACAATTTTTCTAATGCAGGGATAGGTCATCATATGTAATATTGGACAATCCCATTTGCGAAAATATAAATCTGGCACAAAATCATCCCGTGCATTTGTGGAGCCAACATATTCAACATAAGGCGATTTTCTATCGCCACTTTCATCACGTACTAAAATATATCCATATGTCTTAAGCCGAGCTACAGTTGTGGTACGGCTAATTTCATAAGTCCAATGTAATTCCGTACTGCTATAATCTACAATCAATATTTCATCAAACAACTTCTCTGACTCTTCTAAATAAGGTTTTCCAGATATATTAAAAGCAGTCAAATGAACTTCGTTTTCAGGGTAAGTTTTTACCATTCGTTTTTGCTTTTTGTGAGAATATTTATGATAGTCGCCGTCTTTAAACCAGTCTGTACTTGTTTTATAAGTTAAAAGTTTAACATCTTTCAACCCAAATTCCTGACACAAATCTACCTCTAAACCGTTTAAATTATTGACAGCCATCTCGTCAAATGTCTCATCTAGAATCTTTACAATTTCCTCTGGCGTAAGATATTCTGACCAGAAACTCAAGTCAATTCCGATAAACTTATTCTTAAAAGAATTAAGGAACGGCTCAAAATGAATACAGTATTTTCGCATATTTACTTTCGTACATGTTGATTCATCATCGGCCATAGTTTCAATTAATTTTTTATTTCCAACACAACTAAATAATAATATTTTCTTTAAACTGTTAAGTACCATAACATACCTCCTCTGCTAATAAAAAGATGGCAGTACTGCCACCTTTCTTATTTGTATACAGTCTTATCTGGTCATTCCAGATTCTTTAACACGTTGGTTCAAAAGCTCTTATTCATCGGTTTTACCACATTCCTGTTCATCATCTAGTGCTTTGTAATAGTTCGGCCACATTCCACATTCACGAATCTCATATTTCATTAATAGATGGTTCCCTTCGGCATCTTTCTCAATGCCGTATATTTTATTTGAATCCATATTAGGAAATAATGCATCGAAAGGCTTATTCACTTTACTGAAACAATTGAATGTATCATAATAAACAAAATCCTCATTATCTGGAACACCTTTTTTCAAGGCTAAAACAATACCACCTACGCTAATTAAATCTTTATTGGATCTAATGATCTTCATCCACCTGCCGTGTGGATTGCATTCATTCGTTTCCATATGCCACTTATCTCGATATACCGCTAAAACAGCATGTCCTTCAAGATAGATAAACCCGTAACAATAATGCTTATCCTGTTCCGCATAATCATCGAAATGATAATAAGGAGCTGGCACATAAATAAAATATGTTTTACCATTTGAACCCTTGAATTTACCAACAGTAAAATATCTATACACTTCATCCATACTATTTATCCTTCTTTCTAGATTGTGGCGGTACCGCCACAATGATTATTTAATGGTCTGGTTCAATATAATCCAAAAGAATATGAAAATGACAAGAATCCTTAGGCTGATCGGTATGAATAACAATCAGAACTGGATAATAATGCCTATTCTGCATATCACGAAGGATTGACTGTATTTCCTGATGCATATATTCATTCCATTCAAAAATATCATCTCTAGGGTATTCAACTCTAGCAAAAAACAGATGGTCTACATCATTCTTCCATTGATCAAAAAGAATATTTTTTATATCTTCACGATCTTTCAATTCAAGCCGAAAAACACCTGTATCTTCTGGATTTCCCATAGTATAGCATTCATTTTCAAGTGTAAGTTCATTCGTCCATTTCTGTGAACTGTCAGTACGAAACATACAGTTCAAATAAATGTTAAAATCGGATTTATTTATAAATTTATTGATCTTAATATCATTATTAAAGTACATCACTCATCATCTCCTTACATTTCTTAAGGCAATCTGCCTTAAATAGACATATCTGTATATACAATAAACTTAAAACAAAAAACTTAAGGCAATTTGCCTTAAGCTATAATTCATATTCCTGCGTGTCATTTATTCTTGATATCACATCTTCAATATCTTTGTTCTGTATATATTCTATATTAACGCACGCACCCGCTCTGTCGTATGTTGGTTTGAATGTAAAGCAGTCTAAGTACTCATTTTGATTTTGCTCATCTAATTCAACACCATAAAGATCCCATAAGTCATATTTTATTTCCTGCAAAGCAATTTCTTGAGCATTACCATCTAGTTCTTTAAATGAAAGCTCCCTCTTATCATTTACAAGATAGTTTAAATTCAATTCTAATGTATTTTCCAAAATTGCTATTGCTCTATCATGTAAAACTTGATTGAAAGAATTCAATTCAGCTTCAGGAAGATTATATCTATCGTGTTTTTCAATTCTATAGTCTAGGATGTGTCTTAATTCCTTTTTTTGACGATTTCCTAAAAAAGTCTTTGCGTTTTCAGCAAACGATTTACCAAAAACAGGATCTAAAGTTTTAACATATTCATTTAGTTTTTCTGGTGACTCGTAAATATATTGTCTTGGCTCGTCAAACATACAATACCCATGATCGAACAAAGGTGCCATACACTTTATCTTGTTAGTTGCGTTATCAACTAATACACCAAAATTATTCAGATGTCTATCTGTATTACAAATCAATGCATCAAAAACCATCATCGAGCAAAAATCCTGATAAAATTCATCTCCCAGATTTTTATAAAAATCTACAATGGCTTTCACTGTTTTTTTTCCTTTTAAGAATCTTGATGCAGGAACAAAAGATGTATCTATGTCAGTAAATAATTTACATGTACTCGATAATTCATCTTGCCATATATCTAAATCATAGGCAATTGCATTTAATCCCATTTGATGAGCTACTTTATAAGCATAATACTCAGCATAAGCTTCATTTCCATGATTTGTATACAAATTGCCATGAACATTTCCCTTATAAAGCACGACATCACCATTGATTCTTCTCCAAGCCTTTTTAAGAGAACCGTTCGTTGTCAATTCTGCGACTGTACCAATGCTATTTGAATGTCCATGACCTGTATATGCGATCAACGCAACAGATTTATTAAAATCATTCTCATATAGATTGTAATCTTTAAACAACCCCGTAAAATCTGGATCAACAATCCAATATGGATCATTCAACGAAAGACCTTTTCCAACAGTCAAAATTCCAATCAAATCATTTCCATGAAGTCCCAGACTTGCCAAAATCTCATTTACAAAGGCACGATTTTTAGGGATGTTTCTCTCCTGTATCCATTCTAATAGTTCATTTGAATCGTCGGTTTTTAATCCAACGGGATAAAGAAAATTATTTATGTTATATCTTTCAAGAATTGTTAATTCATAATCACCATAAAGCGAATCTTCTATTCTAAATTTTAGAATATCTATATCTTTGTTTTTTAATATAAAATCTTTGTACATACTTCATCACCTCATCTTTCACTTTTACATTATTATAATTTTAGCAACAAATCCTATTTAAGGCAATCTGCCTTAAATAGACATATCTAATTCATTTTCACTCAAGTAATTTTCTACAGCATCTTCAAGTTCTTCAAAAGACTCACATAGTACATTTAAATCTTCATCAACCACTAAAAATGGATAAGAACTATCATCTTTAGACTCAAAACAATAATATATGCTTCCATTCGACTCGGTTTGATCTATCATCTTCCAATAGCCTAAATAATCAGAAAATTCAACATTCAACAATAAATCTTGTTCAACTTGACTTTTATTAAATGAATATTTATCATATGAAGTAGATAGAGCAAATTTCAAATCATCCAACACTTGGAATTGGAATGAATTGATGATTTGCTCTGTTTTTTCTTTATTATTGATAAAAAAAGTACAGTTGCTATTATAGGTACGTTGCAGCAACGATGAGAATCGTTCCCTGTCATAAATAGATGTAATCTCATTCACATCAACATATCCAACCTTTTTATCTGTTCTACACACTGCAATCATTGGATCATCAATATCATCATAATCATCCAACAGCACAATAACACTTGTATCGTGTTTTAATGACTCAAATGCCATTATGCTGTTTTTTAATAAATCATTGACCTGACTAACATAAGCAAAGCCAATATCATGCTTCTCTCTGATTTTTATAGCAGTAGAAACCATCATAGTAAGAGGTTTCGATTCGTTGATTGTCGATATATAACTCAAACAATTTGTATTATCACTAACAACCAAAGGAAAACGAACATCAAATATTCCACCACTTAAATTAATAAGTTGTTTATCAAAACTATCAATCTTCCCATCCTCATGAACAATTGTTTTATTTATGTTTTTTATTGTGTCATCGCTCATAACATTTACACCACCTTTTTTTGTTAAGGCAATCTGCCTTAAATCATGAATAATATGACATATCTATACAACACATAAATGTATTGCATATGAAACTAACATATAAATTTAGTCCCATATGCAATAAAAGGAAGGGTTTATTTGTACCTTCCTTTTAAAAATTAATCTTCACTTCTGCGAATCTTACGAACAGTTGCAATTGAAGCACCTAATGCGATAACAACAATACCTAACATCATATACATCATGTCTTTGTTTTTAGCAGTACCTGTGTTTACACTAGGCAACAAGACATTCTGGTATACGATTGAATACCGATGATTATCATCTACGTGTACTTCCTTGTCATTTACAAACAATCCTTCGTCCGTAAATTTAACTTTTACAACTTCATCAGATAGCTTATATCCTTGAGGAGCACTTGACTCTTTGATATACGTTGTTCCGTAACGAATCAAGAATTCAGCAGTACCAGTTTCCTGATCGCCTGCGATAGTTTCAAGTTTTGAACTTTCAGCACAGTTTTCCTGTGAATATGAAGTAAACTCAAACTTGTTTGACTTGATATTCTGTCCAGTTACACTGTCAACCTTGTTCACCAAGATACGTGGTAAAGCAGTATGTTTTGGATATACTGTTACATCATACTGGAACAATTCGTCTTCATCATCCCATGTTGGAATTCCAACAATAAATGGAGTAATTGTTTCAAAATCAGACAAATCTTCAACATAAACTAGATACACACCAACTGGAAGGTCTTTACAAGTTGCTTTTCCTTCTTCATCCGTTGTCATTTCATAGTCGGGAGTTTCGACTTTTTTAGCCATATCCTTGGCTACTTTGTCAATCTCGTCCGCTGTTTTAATCTCATTCAAGTCCAAATCCTTGTCTGCAAAAGGTTTATATTTAATGATATATTCCCCTTTTACAATGTCAGCAATCTGAACTACGCCAAACTTTACATTTTCTTTGGAAAGGTATTTATCATAAGGGTCTGTTAATTCCACTGATATTGACCCTAATCCATTATCAGGTACTTTAGTCAAATCTTCTTCAGGTAGAATTGTAACATCCCCTACTTCTGGATTATCTGTAATATCTTTAGCCTGTAGATTTAAGCATGGTACTAATACCAGCATCAAGCTCAAGGCTAAACCGATTTTCTTCAGAATCTTCATGATTTTAACTTTCTCTCCTTTCTCTTATTAAAAATAAATCTAACAATCAACATAAATACAATCAAAAATGGAAGTGCTGTAAATAACAATTCTCGCCAGCTCATCATTTCTGGTTCAATGGCTTCTTTTTTCTTTTCACTGTATGGTACACGTTTACCAGTCAAAATCAGTCTGTGCGTGTTGATTCCATACGGTGTACAAGTCAACAAAGTTGCAAGGTCCTTGCCTTCTTCTATTCCAAGAACATCAGGAGCTTCCTCTTTTTTTACAATCTCAATTTTATAGATCTGGTAAGCTAATGTTTTATTGCCTACATGGATATAAAACAAATCATCTTTTTTTAATTCATCCAGCCTTGTAAAAAGCTTTGCGTTTGGCAAACCCCTATGACCCGTCAGTACAGTACGTGTGTTCTCACCACCGACTGGGAATGATGAGTTCTGTAAATGACCAACACCATTTGACAATACATCATCACTTGTTCCGTGGTAAATTGGAAGGTCAACGCCTATCTTTGGTATCTCAATCGAACCCATAATGCCTTTACCAGTCAGATTTAAAATACTTTCGTAGTTTTTGTCTGAAAGTATCTCAGTATCAATGTTTCCGACTGATGCACCTCTGGTTTGAAATAACATATCATTGTACTTTTGAGCCGATTGTATCTGCTCTTTGACTTTTGATTTGTCAGTTTGTTTTACTTCACTTTCATATGTGGATATCATGTTGTTTTGTTGAATACCACTATGAATACTTGAAACAAGTGGAACAGAACATAATCCTATGCCCATGATGACAAGGATACGTACTGTCCAGCTCGTTTCTTTTATTGCTTTAATAATCGACTTCAAAATTCAGCCCTCCAAAAATGGAAGATGGCAGTACTGCCATCCTAACCATTTCATTCATTTTCTAATTAGTCTTTTTTGTTTTTACGTTTTTTATCTAATGCGACTGCACCAACGACTGTGATTGTACCTGCACCTAAGCAAATCATAGTTAAGTTAGAACCAGTGATTGGTAATTTAGTTCCTACATAGTTGACAACAGTGATGTTAGCAGAACCATCTGTTACATCTGTTTTTAAGTTAGTGTCGCTTTCTTTGTAAGCACCGTTTAAGAATTCCTTAACATGAGCAGTTGCTTCTAATTTCTGTAATGTTTTTTCAGTAGCACCTTCACCTGCGTTGTAGTTGTTGCGGTCAGCATTGAATGTAGGTTTGATTGTGATTACGATTGGATCTTGTAATTCACGATATCCAGCTGGAGAATCTGTTTCCTTCAAGTAATATGTACCTTGATCTAAACCTAAAATTGTGAATACACCTTTAGCATCGGATGCCATTTCAACAGCATCACTTGGTCTTGTTCCACCAGTGTGGTCAGTACCACCTAAAGAATCACGGTTGATTACAACATATCCATTTGGAGATTCCTTAACATACACTTCATTTGTACAGTTTTCATCACTATATAGACGGAATTTAGCGTTTTTTAAAAGTTTGTTGTGGTTGTTCACTTTCAACCCATTGATACGATATGTAAATGCAACTGTTGTATCCCAAGGCGTTTCACCTGTTGAACCATTCCCATTGCTGTCTGGATCATTTGAAAATTCAAAACGAACTGCATTTTCAAAACCTCCACGTCCTGTACGAGTGGCAGCTGTATCATTTAAAGTTGCGTTGTATGAAACGTGAATATCTTGGCCATAAGTGTTTTCACCTAAATTATTCATTCCTTCAGGGAATTGTTTATCAACGATAGCTTTCAAATCTGGAATCTCAGCATAGAATGTATCGTCTCCGCTGTTTTGAACGATATTGAATTCACTGCTCTTCAATGTATAAGATTTTTTAGCACTAGAAATTGTGATTGAGAAAGAATCTTTATTGAATGTCAAAGCACTATCCATCTTGTCGTGGAATACAGCTTTGTACGTACTGTAGCCATTCATATTTGGTACATAGTTATCAAAAGAATAAGGAACCTTCTGCCCAATTTCAAAGTCACCAATATCATTCCATCCGATTCCATTGTCATCTTCAGCAATCTTCTTTGTGATTGTTGGATAATCCGATTTTACGTTTACTTCGGCATCTGGATTTGCAGTATTTGTTAAAATCAAAGATGCAGCTGAATTAGTACCTTGTACAGCTGTAACTTCATCTGTTAAATAGTAGCCATATCCTAAACCACCAAATTTCACTGATCCATCTGGTCTTGTAGCTGTAACGCTTACTGATGTAGGTGCAAGATTTTCTTTCACCATTTCATCTCTTAAAGCTTCAACAAATTTACGATAATTGCTGTATCGACCTTCCACTTTATTTGTATTTAATGTCTGGATGTAGTCGATCACATCATATTCAGACACTGATGTAGCAGATTTGTTGATTTTCTTTCCAACTACAGTCTGTAAAGCTGTTTTGTAAGCATCATTCCAAGTGTAGTTGATTGATTCCTGATCTACCGCATTTTCAGCGTCAAACAATTTATAGACTTGGAATTTTTTTCCAACTAAACTTTGTCCATCATTTGGATGGATGGTGATTGAAGCACTACCCTGACCAAAATCAGCAACACCATTTGGAGTTGCCAATGTTGATGGTGCCTGTGTTATAGCGTAAACTGGAGCAATTACTGGAGCTACGCTTGAAGCAACAGGACTTAATGTAACTGCCAACGCAGAAAATCCTGCGAAAACTACATTTTTGATTTTCATATCCTATTTTCTCCTTATATTATTTACTTACTCTCATCTGGAGTTTGTTTTTTTCTTTTCGATGCAACGTATGCTAAACCTAATACACCTAAGCCTAAAGCAACTAAAATAATCGTTCCGTTAGAACCTGTTTCAGGCAATAACTGCGTTGTTTTGTTAGTAATATCTACCGCAACAACACGATCTTTTTTAGTTCCCTCTAAACGAACATTACCCGTTGTCTTAGATGTATCGTATTTTGTTCCATCAACAGTGAAGTTAAATGTATTTGTCTGTGGTGTAGCTGAAACATATACGGAATGTACATATGCCTTACCATTTTCATCTACTGGAATTCTATAGCCTTGTGGAGCTTTTGTTTCCTGGAAATAGTATGTTTTTTCTACATCCAGATTTTTGAAAGTCAATAACCCTTTTTCATCTGAAGTCTGTGTATCTACAACATTTTCACATTTTTCATCACTATATAGACGGAATTCAGCGCCTTTCAAGAGTTTTCCGTGTTCATTTGTTTTTGTAATCTTCAAATTGAAAGGATTTACCTTATCGCCAAATGTAGCATAGCCGTCCCCTGAATCCTTTGTGCCTTGTGCAATCAGACTGTTCGTTCCACTTGTAAATGTTATCTTGCCTGTACCAGAAGCAACATTGAATACAACCTCGTTTGGATTCAGCTGATATCCGTCTGGAGATTTGATTTCCTTGATCTTGTGTGTTCCCGAAGCCAAACCTGTGATTGTGATTTCACCAGTGCTATTTGTCTCTAAATCTTCTGTTGAACCATTTGGCATAGTGTGACGGAATACTGCACCACTGACTGGTGTTGAAGTTCCTGCCTGCACCTTTTTAATGTCGAATTTGATTACTTTTTCGTTGACTGTTGGCATGTTGAAAGTTTCAACACCTTCAGCATTTCCAGATGGCGTTATTTTTCTAACAAATACTTCATTGTTGATAAAGTATCCCGTAGGAGCCTTGGTTTCCTGAATCGTGATAGTTCCAATAGGCAAAGTTGTATAACCAGATGAGTTTTTATAAAATTCATCGCCTGACACTTTTAAACTGTCCACAAAAGCTGTTTTACCTTCGCTATTTGTCTTTAACACCCATGAGCGAGCTGGAACCTGACCTGATTTTGCTGGGTCGGAATCGTACAATCCTTTATAGTATTTAATTGTAAATTCAGCACCTGCAAGACTTGCACTTCCTTGCGGTTTATTCTTATTTGTTTCTTTATCCACTTTTCCAAGTAAAATACGAACTGGATCGGATTGTGGATAATCTACAAAATCATTCGATTCTTCACCAATCCAAGTGTTTTTTCCGGCTTCAATGACAACCTTCACAGCATTAGGATTTAAAGCATATCCTTTTGGAGCTTTTGTTTCCTTCACATAATAAGTTCCCGCTTCCAATTCGATTTCGTTCGACCAGTTCTTGTTCTTTTCAGTGTCGTCATACTTACCAATGATAAGTGTATTTACCTTGTTTTTATCATTTGTTGCGTCCGCTTTTGTTTTGTAAACGCCGTATTCAGCATCCTTCAATTCATAACATGGGTTATTGTCTGTGATTTCTGGATTCGCTGATTTCTTCATGATTGACAGTTTTCCTTTTTGAGGACCTGGTGTTGAATCGTCTAATACTACGATACGGATATTGTCTTGACCTGATAAACTATTCGTTCCAAGATATTTAAGAGATCTAAGTCCCCAAGACCCATTCGTATCCTTTGCGTAAAACAAATTTGAATTTGCATTATACTTTGTGCCGTGATGCTGTAAGCTTGCATTGGCTGCTGCTGTATCCCATTTGGATGACCAGACTGAATCATCCGCCCATCCATTGGTTCTATCATATTTCCAAACTTTGTTTGGAGCTACTAACCCACCATCATACAAAACACTACAAATACCTACAGCTACGATTCGTGGTTTGAATCCTTCAGCCGTACCATTTTCTTTAATATAATTTTGTCTGCAACTTTCAACAGCATTAGATAAAGCCTTTTTTATATGAGCATCTGTTCCAGTACAAACATACGTAGTCCAGTACTTAATATCCTCCTCAGCGTATTTCGTATGTATTTTGTTTCGGATAATATTTTTTATAGTTTCTTTGGCTGTATCAAGATTACTAGCGTCGCCTAGTTCCGAATTTTCATCATCATAAATAACCCAGTCGACACTGTAATTCTTATATGCACCTCCAGAACCAGAAGAACCACCAGAACCACCAGCATCATCTGTTGTGAAATCATCCGATTTATTTGAATATGTTTTAAAAGAAGCATATTTTACACTTTTTGGTGAGAATACTGTCTTTTTATCCTCTGTGATCTTTCCATCTTTAGATAGGATGCCTGTTACAGTCGAGGCTGCCTGTGATGTGGCATCTGCATTGATATACCAGTCAACAATAATTCCATAGTTGGATGTACTTAAAATCGTACCTTTTGAATCACATGCACCTGCGGTAATCACACCATCAATATTTGCAGGGATATAATCATAGGCTATTGAGCCATTGTTTCCTGCTGAAGCAACAACTGTAATACCTGCCTTGATAGCTTCTTTGACTTTCGCTTCAATTAAAGATGTATCGTCATTTGCCTTTCCTGAGAATGACATATTGATGATGGACACGTGCGAATCAATCGCATACTGAATAGCTGAAACAACAGATGCTGTGGTACCTTTGCCATTATCATCTAACGCTTTCAGCGCTAAAATTTTGGCATTTTTGTCCTGCTTTCTGATCGTTTTGATCATTTTTGTCGCATGACCCTGATGATCTGAAGCATCCCCATCTACAAAAGAAACAGCATCTACCGTAGATCCATCAGAACCTGTATCAATCAATGCAATAACATTCTTTCCAGAATAATCTTTTACATTTTTCTGGTCCGCCTGATTGATTGCTGTATCAATATCCTTTGTTGATACAACATCGGTTGATGACTGTGTATTTTCATCCATTGATAAAACCTGTTCAGTATCAACCTTACCTTTGTCTTTTAATTCCGATTTAGCTTTATCAGCTTCATCATGAGAAGCATATTCTAAAACGTACATATTAGAATATTTAGCTGAAATCAAATCCGAATCTAAATTCTTTTTCTTTCCTTGGTAGACAAGTCTTACCTTGTCGGACGATGTATCAGATTGATCTACGTCCTCTTTAGACTCTCCGTCATTTACACCTTCTGCTGTATATTGCTGAGATTCTGATTGAGCTTCTGCTTTAGTTTTATTCGTGGATTCTTTGTTTTCTTTTTGTTTGAACACTACGTTAAAAGAAGCATCAGCAGTCTTTGTTGTGTATGCAAAGCTGAAAGATTTTTTACCACTCGTAAAGCCCGCAATTGTATTTCCATTCAATGAAACATCATCAACATACGAATTCGTATTCGATCTTGAAGTGATCTTAATTTCTTGACCTTCTTCCTTGTCTGAACTATAAGTTTCACCATCGGACAACGTTTTAGTGAAATCACCTGATGAAAGTGTTACAGTCCCATCTCCTATAACACTCACTGAAAAGCCTGCCTGAGAAAGCGTTGACTGTGATTCTTCTTCAGCATGTGCTGGCAATACTGTATTCACCGATGTTAGTGCAGCCACAAAAAAGGCAAGAAAAATTTTTGTGAACTTTTTCATTTCAATTCTCCTTTCATTATTAAGGCAAATTGCCTTAATTTAAAAATTCCCCTTAAAAATGTTTCTATCCCCTTAAAATCCCTAACGTTAGAAATTTTGTCTTATGACGTGAATTGAACTTCAATATTCTGAAGGAAAAAATACCAAAATTCTTTAAACTCAATTTAAGGTACACCGAATAAACTGTATTTGTTCATATTTCATCACACCCTTTCTCATATATACTTTCTTTTGGTGCAATAGCACGGGTATTCCCCGCTTTATTGCATGTGTAACAAAAAAGGAACTCAATTGAGTTCCTTTTTTATATATTGCATTGATTTTTGTCGATGAGTCTTTCATCTTTCATTGCTGATTGTTTGGAAATATTTGCGAGTGAATAAAAGAATACACCCATCACACCTCCAAACAGCAAAAGAAATAACACTAAACCAAAGCCCATATTTAACACTCCCCTTTCCTTCACTACCATCCAAAAAAGTGCTTTACTGCAACTGAATCGACCTTATAAAAAAAAGACAGAATATAAAATCCTGTCTTTTAATTCGTATTTAGTTAGATTTTGTTTTTCCACAACCACTGCACTTGTAGCCAGTTAATTCCTGTTTGGTCGTTGCAGGTGAATCGACAACATATCTTGTTTCATACACTGCTTCGTGATGCACAGTCTTGTATCCCACAACTGTTTCACGCCATTCAGAATGCCACCCTGAATCTCCATTAGAATTATTTATCAAATATTTATTTGGATCGCCATTTATTTGTAACCCACTTTGATTACCTACACATATTTCCTTCATTTCTGTAACTGGAACCTGTTCATCGTAGGCAGCCTGCACCAAGACCTGTTCGTTATGTCCCTTTTCTGGAACATTTACAGTTTTGTACTGTGCCACCCAGTTATGTGTATGTTCGGCTGGTTTTGAACTGTTTGAATTTGAACTGTTACTGCTGTTTGAAGGCTTAGAAGAACTTGTGTTGTTCTTGTTTGAGCTAGTATTCGTAGTCGAAGCTGTAGTATCCTTCTTTGATTCAGAAGTATTTGATTTATTAGAAGAATCGGCTTTTGAAGTTTCTTCTTTCTTTTCTTCCTGCTTTACTTCAGTTTCGTCTTTTTTCTCATCTTCCGTCTTCGCAGAATCTTCAGATGGTGTTAAAGTGGCAGTAGTGCCATCTTTTTTTGTTACATCTAGGTTGACTTTATCATCCTTTAAAGAAACATCCACTTTCTTTGTATCTGTAGTATCAACATCCTTGAATACGAATGTTTTGTCCCGATCCTGTAACCCAATCTTTACATCCAGTTTATCGCTTTCTTTTACCTCATAGTATAAAGTACGTTCTTCTTTATTTTTAACAACATCCCCATTTTCCAACAAGTTATCACTGAAGTTTTCTTCAGTACTTGATTTCGTTTCAAATACTGTGATCTTCTTTCCAGTGTTGTTTGTCATCTTCAACGATTTTGAATCCTTGGTTTTTTGACCAATTGTTTTTACTGCTTTTTTCTTGGCAACTTCTGTTGTCTTTGTGTCTTTTGTTCCTGTCGATGAAGCAGAACATCCAGTCAAAATCATACTTAATGCAATTGCACCTGCTGTTAAAATTTGTTTTGTTTTCATATATAATACATCCTTTCCTGCTCTATTATTTTAAGGCAAATCGCCTTAATTTTTTAATCAATCTCTTTACACCCCTATTTTACCATGTATCCTTTCAAAAAATGCTAGATTTTTGTGCGAATTTCGGGCCTTCACTGCCATGCGAAAATGTGCTGTACTACAACTCTGTATTTTCGATATTGCTATCAAGGTCCCCTTCACTACCATGTGGAAATGTGCTGTACCACAACATCAAATAACGGCATTACAGACTACTATAGAATTTTAACCACTCCACGAATGACAAAGGTGTGATTCTAATTCGTCTGTACTTTCCGCATTTCTGCCAAGGTCCGTGAATCGACCTTGTTTAAATAAATAGAATACTTTCTATTATTTAAAATGAGTACATACAATATTTTAAGGGAAAGATATTAAAAGGGCTTTTTAGTCATTACTGTATGTACCCATTTGAAATAATGAGCAGGCTCATGTTTTCTGCTCTGTCCAGAACACTGGCTTGTGGATCGTTGTCCCATGTCTGAAATTCTGATGGATCAGATTCTGGCATTCTCATTTTAAAATCTGAAACATCTCTTGTTAAGTAAGCCTGTCACAGCTAACGTTGTAGCAACATGAAAAGGTTACGTTGGAAAGCAGGAGCTTCACCTCCTACTGAGAGAATCACGTTACTACATCTTGAAATTAAAAAGTTGAAGGTTTCAGGAATTGCACCTGATAATACTATATATAACCTTCATAAAAAAACTCACGAAGAAAAAGCTGTTGTCTGTTTGATATATATATTGAACCAGAGAAAATATTCAGACATTTGCAAATTTCATCATAAGTATGTTTCATTCGATTTAAAGCAAAAAGTAGTCTTTAAAAGGAGATTCCTCCCATCTGTTAGTTTAATAGTGCTTTAATCGAATAATGTCTGCCAATAAATAAATCTTAATGTGAGCTATCGTAGAAGGACCCATCTCCTTATTTTATTTAGAACGATTTGAGTATTGGCAGGATGGTATTTGAGGATTGTGGGAGTTGCACCCAACATACTGCTATCCTCATAAATGTGGCAGGCTCATGTTTCTGCCGTGGTCATTTTTGATATCTGTCTATGACAAACTGTTAAATTCAAACTGCAAGCGAAAAAGTATTACTTTCTATGATATCTCTAAGTCCAAAGGGGAGATGTATAGAACAGGTTCTAACAGATATCTGGATCGACTTCATGTTTAATGCTTATTCAATAGTTCCGGTGAGCAACTAATGAGAACAATCAACAACCACATGTCTATCTCGTTTGGGTCGTGCATCGCAGGCGGTCGAACTACTCAGCACGGTGTGAAATGCGATGACCATATGGATAACATCACATTTATATTGGACTTACAGGCAAGCGGGAAAGCCAACGTCATACAGTGCCTGCCTTTTTTCTAAAATGTGCTGTACTGCAACCCGAATGGATATGAGTCAATCGAATATTTGCTTTCACTACCATGTGAATATATGCTATACTGCAACCTCAAGTAATGGCATTACAGATTACTAAGAAATTTTAACCTTGTCACGAATGACAAAGGTATGATTCCAATTCATCTGTACTTTCGGCATTTCTGCCAAGGTCCGTGAATCAACCTTATTCAATACACCTATATTTTATCATGTATCCTTTCAAAAAATGCTAGATTTTTGTGCGAAATGAAATCAACTCTTTCGGAACATATGAATATAGATCATATCCTTAGCATACATTTTTTTTACGAAACGCACGCAAAAGTTCGCTTCGTCTGTGGATGCATAGAGCTGATATCGGCTCAATCCAATCGTTTTTAAATTTAAGCGATTGACAAGATATTCAATCGACTCATATCCATTTGGTACAATCACATCTTTAACGTATTTACAAAAAGCCTGCATTTTTTCTTGATAGGCTGAATTCAGACTATCATCAACATTCATATGATATTGAGGTACCCATACCCCATTATGAAAGGATAGATTTGTATAGCCTATCAGGCTGTCCTTGTTTCTGTTGAAACTGCATTGTTTCGATAAAACGTATTTCATGTTCATCACCTCCATTTGCATAGAAAAAAGGACCTAAACGCACGTTTCAGGTCCTCTGTATACACTTACTTGATGATATCATTATAGCACAACTCTCGGACAAAAATGCTAGAAATTTGTGCGAAATTTGTTCAGAGTAAAAATGAACATTGTGAACAAAAAGAACTATATTACCTTTATATAAAGCGTATTATGATTCGAAAATGTTCAAATAAAAAATCCAGCAAAATTTTTACAAAAAAATTTATTGTTGACAAAAACAGGAAAATAAGCATTTTCACGCTGTATTACGCTCAAAGAATAAAAGAATTAAGGCATTTTGCCTTAATTCTATAATTCCATACAGCTTTCATTTCTTTCTTCTTCTAAATCATCCTCAACAACTACTTTACTGTTTTCATTTCCAGAAGTATCTAATATCTTGTTGATCTCCTTTTGGCGATTTCTTGCACTTGTTAATTCATCCTGTAATTCAAAAGGTTTATTCACCATTTCTCTTGCAATCTTTAGATTCCCTTCATAATTCTGAATGGTTTCAATCGTTTTGTTCAATGAATAGCGTATATCATTGATACGTTTATACATTCGATTGAAATTTACTCGACCTGCTGGGTTAACTGAATCTACTTTGATTATACGCAATGGTGTTTGAAGTTTAATTACCTTTCCTTCTCCTGCTAATCCTAATCCAATAAAAACGTCAGCCTTCATAAATCGCCCTACCAGTTTATTTTCTTTAAAATCATTTAGCCTGTAACCCTTTGTATATTCTTCGATCGCATTCCAAGCTTCCTTCAGATCGTGATATTCATTCCCTTTGACATCATAAAATGTAAAATGCTCTGTATCTCTAAGATTATTGGCTTCTATCTCATCTTTGAAATATTCACATTCCTTTGCAAGAATGGTGCGATATTTCTTTTCTGTTTCGATTCGATCTGGCAAAAGTGCAACATCATCCTGTGCCTGCAATTTTTTCTTTTGCCACGACCTCCGCATTGTTTCCAATCGTTTCACTTCATTGTCTACTTCAAACTTTTCCTTAATGATAGGATTTCCAGATGCAATTGCTTTTACTTCGGCATACGAGAAACTATTCTGTGTATCTTCCTCAAATTCACGTGTATCTCCCGTACCTTCTAAAAGCTGTGTAACATAACTTGACTTTGTTTCGACCATCTGCCATGAATATGCATCAAATGATTTTTTAGTAACGTAACGGAATTCATAAATTTCGTCATACATATTCCCTTGTCTGAATGCTCGTCCATTCTGCTGTTCTATGTCACTTGCACGCCATGGAACATCCACATGATGTATGGCTATCATACGTTCCTGAATGTTCGTTCCTGCCCCTAGTTTTGGAGTCGAACCAATCAGGATACGCATTTCACCTTTATTCATCTTTTCAAAAAGATTCTGTTTCTTTAGTTCCGTATCATAATCATGGATAAAGGCTATCTCGTTTTCAGGAATACCTAATTCTATAAATTTTATCTTTAGATCGTCATAGACATTGCTGAACACATAGCCAGTTGCTTCATCGTTTTCCTTCTCATTCTTATGAGGTGTAGACGAGTCACAGAAAATAAGCTGGGTCGCTTTATCATTATCGTAATCCTTATAAATCTGATATACCTGTTTTGCAATCGTCCATAGTTTTCCATTTTCTTCGTCTGGATAATTTGGATCAATTAAACGCATATCAATACTTGCTTTTTTACTGTCAGATGTGTCGGGTAGGATACCGGCGAGGTAGCAATGGCTCCTTTTCCGTTATCCCCCCTCAGAACCGGACGTGATACTTTCGCATCATCCGGCTCCCCAGTAATTCCATTTCAAGAACTTTTGGTTATATTACCATTGTGGATTGCTACATGGCATTCCCGACATACCACAAGCGTTTTTCTTTTTCTGGCAGACATTATCTGTACCCATTTAGGTACTTCTGCCTGTCCTTTCTTCTTTAAATCTGCAAGTTTTCTTATATGATGTACCTCTATATTTTTAGTACTTCCACATAATTCACACTTCTCTGCCAACAGTCTTTTAACTAATTCTGTTCGCCCACCATATACCTTGTATGGTATATCCTCTATAACAGCTTTTCGTTTATGCACAAGAGAAATTCCTCCCCATGTCGCAACTAATGGCTTTTTATTAGGACGTTCTACTACAACTTGCAGACACGGAACTGTTTTTCCACTTGTACTTGTTATGGTTGTTCTATACTTAGCCTTTTGCTTATTGATAGATGACCTGTGTTTACACGCAAGAGTTTTCAATAATGAAGTTTCCATATACCAGTACAACTTCGAGAACCAAGACAAATTTTGTGCGAGAATATAATACTGCACCAGTCCTCTGTACTCTTGCTGATATGTCTGTACAATAGAAAAATCATCATCTTGCAGAAGATTATTCCTGTGAGTTGCTTTTCCACGTTTCATATATTTCTTGCATTTTTCTTCAATTACTTTTGCAGGGACTAATAGTGCGATTGCTCCATTTGCTCCTCTGCGCCCCTTTTGGGTCAATATAGTCATTGACCCTTTGTGCTTTGATTTCATATCCAAGAAACTTTGCCGCCTGACTGCCTGCATTTGTTATTAGAGTCTTTTCTTCTGACATTATCAGATTTAATTTCTCTTTTAGAAATCTTCCTATTTCTTCTTTTATTTCTTCTGCATCTGCTTTAGAGCCAGTGAATCCAAGTAGAAAATCATCCGCATATCTCACATAGCGCAATCTGCGATAATTCTCATCTTGCGTATTAACAGAAGGTATTTTTCTGCGTTCAACCACAAGCTGATGGGCTGTCTTTGCATCTCCCTCCTTTCTGAGTTTTTGGATTTCAGCGGTCAACTTGTTATATTCTGGATTAGATTTCTGCCTTTTCCCTTTTGTGTATTTTGGGATTAAGACTTCTTCAATCCAATTATCAAATTCGTTGAGATAAATATTAGCCAGTATCGGACTGATAACTCCGCCCTGAGGCACACCGCTGATTGTCTGCTTGAATTTCCATTCTTCCAAGTATCCAGCTTCTAACATATTCGATACCAGACGGATAAATCTTCCATCATGAATATTTCTTGCAAGTATTTCCAGTAAAATTTTATGGTCGATTGTATCAAAGTATTGAGAAATGTCTCCCTCAATAAACCAGCGAGTTCCTTTCCATACCTGTATTTCTTGTAGTGCTGTATGACATCCTCTGTTTGGACGAAAACCATGGGAATGTTCACTAAACTGTGGCTCATAATACGCTTCTAAAATCTGACGCATTACTTCCTGCAATACTTTATCTCCCCATACAGGAATCCCCAGCGGACGCTTCTTACCATTTTTCTTTTTGATATATTCCCGTCTTGCTGGTTTCCATTGATATTTCTCCTCACGGAGTATTTCAATCATTCTGTCTATTTTCTGAATGGACATTCCATCTACCGTTTCATCTGTAACACCCTTTGTCATTGCTCCGTTATTCGGGTATAACTTAGCATAGGCATTCAGATATAATTCACGGTTAAATAAGAGCTTGTAAACTCTTTCAATAGGTTTCTTTTGTTTTCCACGTTCTTGAATGACCGTTAAAACAGTTTTGGCTGTACGCATCTCACGCACCTACTCCTTTCTAACTAATCGAAATTACCTGTCACCCTTCGCCATGTACAAGGCTTTCCCTTGCTCGGACTACTATGGTGACTCCGTTACCATGGGGGTCTCCCCCTTTAGGCAATCCTGCTATTCGTCAAAAGTATACGTATCGAGTATCCCTTAGGTTCCTTGTTCGTCCCTTTATTCGCACTCACTGTGCGCTCTTTCATTGCAAAAAGTTACTCGTCCAAAATCAACAACAACGAGCATACAATGACATCGGTATCAATCGCTTTCCGATGGGCGATGCTTTGCACCAAGTCGGAACTAAGGTTCAGGCAGTATAGCTTTAACCATAGGATACGGAACTTGCGGAGCATCGAAGTATTGCGATTAACTCCTTATCCGCTTTACCAACATGCGATTGTCCCCTTTGAGTTTCCTCTCCAGGTAGGTTGGTTGTTCCCATTATTTACTTTTAATAATGTCCCCCTGCGGGGGAGATATACTTTTGCGCTTAGCAGCGCACGATCTTTAGCATATTGTCGATATGCGGATCCACATTTCCATTATGAATGCATTCGGTACGTTCAACAATTTCACTGATGTAGTTTTCCAGTACATCACTTGGCTCAATGGCAATAACGGTCGGCTTACCTCCAATATGTTTTGGCGGTACAGCTTTCACTCGACCTAGCACCGATTCTTCCAGTGATTTTCTCAGCATTCCGGCTGTCTGAATCTCAGCTACCTGTCTAAAGTGATTCATCAATTCTTCCATGTTGAAGAATTTACAGAAGCGGGAACGATTGACAAAGCCTGAGCCATCCACACTGATTTCAAAGCTGTTGGTTACTTTACCAAATGTCTTTGCCCATGCATCAAAGCAACGGATGTTCTGTTTTCTTAGATCGTTCTCCTGCAAATATCTCTGCATAGTATAAAGCTCTGCCATAGTATTCGTTACTGGAGTCCCTGTCGCAAAACAGATACCACCGCCATTATCCTCAATGATCTTGCATTTCATATACATATCCATAGCTTTTGCGGAATTCTGCTGTGGAACACCTGCAATGTTTCGCATAGCCGTATAGCTGAAAAGATTTTTAAACTCATGTGCTTCATCAACAAACATATAGTCGATTCCCAGATTTTCAAATGGAACTACATTCTCATCCCGTCTGGAATCTGCTAATCTCTGTATCTGCATTTCGATAGATTTTTTTGTTCTTTCCAACTGCTTTACAATCTTTGTTTGGTTTTCATTATATGAGTTATCCAATTGTTCGATGGCAGCATTCATCTCATCCATCTGTTTTCTCATCAGTTCAATCTGCAAATCAGTACCGATTGAAATCATCTTAAAGCTGGAATGTGCCATGATAATTGCATCATAGTTTCCAGTAGCAATCTTTGTTGTAAAAGCCATTCTACGCTGTTTTGACATATCTTTTTTGGTTGCCACCAATACATTGGCGTTTGGATATAAACGTAAAAAATCGTTTGCCCACTGCGATACGATATGATTTGGAACAACATACAGAATCTTGTTTCGTAATCCTAAACGCTTCATTTCCATACCGCTGGCAACCATTTCAAATGTTTTTCCAGCTCCAACCTGTTGCCACAGCAAAGTATTTGTATTCGTATCCATGATACGTGCAATTGCATTTTTCTGATAAGGCTCAAGATTGTAGGATGGTGCCATTTCCGGAAAAGAAATAAATGAACCATTATAGACTCGGTTTCGGATGTTGTTGAATCTATGATTGTAAATCTCTACCAAATCTTTTTTTCGTTCATAGTCCTGATAAATCCAGTCCTCAAACTCCTGTTCCAGGTCTTCTGCAAGCTGTCGAGCCTGTGCGGTTCTTTCAGGATTGACTTCACTTTTTCGATGTATTTTTCCATCCTCATCTTCCTCCGTCCAGTAATTTCTAATCTCGGGCATTCTGGAATTAATAATATCTGTGAAAAGATCATATCCATTGTAATCCGGCTGGCTTTTCCAGAAGTCTACATTGTCTGTTTTCTGCACTCCCCAGTTTAGCGTTACCTCACTGTTAATATTCCAACGATTCGGCTGTGTTGTAAAATATTTAGCCGAATATTCATCATAGTCGATTCGCATACGTGAATAATCATACCCAGACTCCTTAAAAATGTGACTACTGAATTCACGGATATATTCAATAGGAACCCATTGAGCACCTAACTGTACATGAATGTCCTCAGCCGACAAAGGTTCTGGTAAAACACTTTTTAATGCTTCGATATTGTTGTCAAAGCCATATCTTTCTGCAATCTCAATCTTTTCATAGATATCTCCGCTCAAATATTCATCCGCCATGAGTAATTTTCCAGACTCTGGCTGAATAAAAGCAATCTTTTTATCTAGCAGTTCCTTCTGTACGCTTTCTTCTGTCACAGAAAGCAGTGAACTCATGTATTCTAAATTTAAAGATGCATACGTATCTAAAGATACACGAACAGCATCTTCCAAACTTTCAACCGCTTTTATTTCACGTTTTGGTTGGATCGTTCTTTCTGAAAAAATTTGAGTTTTGCTTGCACGCTTTGTTTTGGCATCGTAGTTTTCAAGTGAATCCAGCATAGCCATACGAGGGTCGTTGTCTAAAAGACGGATGTTCGTTCTTTTATGGATAGGTCCATATTGCTTAACAAAATCATCATATAAAGCATTCAACTCTGCACGCTTTCCAAGGTAAAGAATCTCATCAACATCATTCACCTGCATACGAATTAATTCGTTGGCTGTATCGGCTAATTTGATAAGGCAAATTGCCTTAAGGCGGTCTGTTTCACTTTTGAACGATGCAATATCTTCATCTGGTTTGTTTGTAACCCCTACAGCATAGTAATAGTCAGCTTCTTTGAAATACAGTTTGTCATTCTCAACAAAAAACGCATTGACTGCCAGTTTTGAGTGCTGCACATCCATTGGAATAAACATTTGCTGTTCTTCTGATATTTGTTCTTCCTCATAGATTCCTTCAGGGAAATCATTAATGACAGCATTAAAATAATTCTGCAATGTTTTATCTTTATCTGTTGTAACTTTCAGTACATAATTATCAAACTGTCCTTTTTCTTCCGCAACACGACCAAACACATGATCTGGATGCATAACAAAGTAATCATTCATCTGTCGATGTTCTGTAACATACCGTCTTTGTGTGAATAATGCATCACGATTTACTTCCTTTTCATCGTTTCGTTTTAGAAAAACAATATCGCACGCTACATCTGTATTTGCTCCGTTTTCATGGAATAAATTGGAAGGTAAACGCAAGGCTCCTAAAAAATCAGCTTTTTCATTAATATAGGATAAAATGTCACTCTTGCCATCCATAGTATCGGTCGATGTAATAAAAGCAACGATACCGCCATCCCGCACCTTTTTCAAAGCCTTTGCAAAAAAGTAATTGTGGATGTTCCAGTGATGTTCATTTAAATCACGTTCCTGCATATCATGCACTTGAAAAAAGCCAAATGGAACATTTGAAATAGCCAGATCAAAATAATTGTTTGGGTAGGAATTGCTTTCAAAGCCGGTATTTTCTACCTCTACCTTATCATAAAGGTATCCGCTTATCGTTGCACTCATACTGTCAAGCTCGACACCACAAAGTGTTGAGTCTGCATACATATCGTTTGGCATTCGTCCAAAAAAGTTGCCATTCCCCATACTGGTTTCTATAACCTTTCCCTGATTGAATCCCATCCGTTCAAGAATATGATAGATATTGTCAATTACATTCAATGGAGTATAAAAGGATGTCAATGTTGATTCTTTTGCATTTGCATATTCATGCACAGTCAAAAGCTCCTTGATTTCCTTTCTTTCCAAAGTGTAATCCGTATCACTCTCATTAAATACATGAGGACAGCCACCCCACCCTGAAAAACGTGCTAGTTTTTCTTTTTCTGGTAAAGTAGCTGTCCTGTTTTCTTTCTGTAGCTGACGAACAGTTTTTAAAGCTTCAATATTGTATTGTATCTTTGTTCTTGTCGATAACCTTTCATCTTCTAGATGTACTCTCTCCAATACTTGGTTTGTAGAACTTTTAGAGTCAGAACCCACTGCCATGTTATTTCTCTGGCTTGATTCAAAAGCTGTTCCTTCTTCTGCAATTTCTCCATCCAGCTCAATTCCTGCGATACTGGATACGTTGTTTCCAGTTCCTTCAACACCTGTGCGAAGTGTGAATTGATCTCCTGATAAAGTTGAAATTCCAGATTGCTCAACTGCTCTGGATTCCTCTCCTTCAAAATGGTATATAATAGATTGTTTTTCTCCTTCAGAAGTTTCACTACCTCCACTTGATTCATCATCCCCCATGCAGAGTTCAAATAAGCTGAGTTGCTCGAATCGATTGTTTTCATCTGGATTCACTCCTTTCCTTTGTTTTATTTTCCTCATAAATATTTTACCATGTATCCTTTCAAAAAATGCTAGAAAAATGTGCGAAAGCATATATACCTTCGCACATAATTATCAAACTAGACTTTAAGGCAATCTGCCTTAAAGTTCCATTCCTATATTTTTTTCATCTATTTCATCCAAAACATCTTCTATATTATTGAATGTCGAAGTGCCTATTATTTCATCATAGAGATTTCTTAATTCGTATAAGTCATTTCCTGCTTCCACCAATTTGTAATCCTCATTAAGATCCACAACATTTTCATTGGATATTTCCAAATCTCCATCATTCTCATAATATGGTTCATCTAGATAAACATCCAAGTTATGGACCAGACCAATATTCGCTACATCGAATTTATTGTAGCATCTATGAAGCCATGGAAATTCTTTTGACATCTGTTTTACAAAATCGGTAACTTCATTCAACCGCATTGCTTTTAAACTTACATATCCCGATCGTTGTCTATGTTCAAAGCCATTATTAAGCATATATTTTTCAATTTCAGCATATGCATTGTTTGGAGATGTATTGCTATAGTAATGCTTCAAAGCGTTATAATCCAAATCAAAATATATAGCTTTTTTTGTTGTAGGCATGTATTTTAAACTCCATAGATTTTAATTGAATGTATGCAGTCGGAACCGGTATCATTCCAATCAACATCATTTTCATCATCAAACCAGAACCACTTTTCAATCACATTCAAAAACCACTTTGTTTTAGGCAGCTTGCATTTCAATAAACTAAAAGCATCAAATCCCGAATTTTCAGAAGAAATATAAGTTCCACTCTGTTTAGCATAAATCCCATTTTGATTCATCACTTTGTCAATCACACTAAAACATTGTTCCTTGGTTAAATTGTGTTTCTTCAATCTATCCTCATTAAATTCAAAATACATCATCATGATGACCACTCCTTTCAGATTGAGATAATCTCGTGTTTTATTTAATTGTTTACATGTATATTTTACCATGTATCCTTTCAAAAAAAGCTAGAAAAATGTGCGAAAGCATATTCCCCTTCGCACATAATTATCAGGCTAAACATTAAGGCAATCTGCCTTAAGTGATTTATCATCCATCTTCATATCCAATATACCGAAAGTCTTTATCACATTTCCAACTTCTTTGATAAAAATTGGCTCTGAGGGTTTCAATTGACTAAACATCTCATCAAAAGATTTATTACAAATTTCAAAATCTTCATCGTCAAAAACCATGCCATTTTTTGATATACCATTTTTCAAAACATAAATCATTCCACCTGCTTTTATAAACCTTTCATCATCCATTGCATGTGTAAAAGGCCCATTAAACTTTTTTTCATATATACCAAGAAGTTGTTCCTTCTTGGGGCATTCGAGACTAATAAAACGATATTCCCAAAATGTATCTTTTTGAGCATCTTTCTTTTTAAAATGATAACTTGGTGCAGGTGCTAAAATCTTATACAATCTTCCATCCAAACCTTTAAACATGCCAACCACATAATGTCTATACATAAATTCTTTTATTGTCATCATTTATCCTTTCCGTCCTTAAGGCAGATTGCCTTAAAGCTCAATATCCCCTTTTGTGATATTGTAATTATATTCATCCATAGCTTCATCCACTGTTTCATTTTCCAATTGCACTGTCGAAAGAAATTCACCACTTGCAGTCCAAACCTGATTTACATTTTTATTGGGATCCCTCAACAATACATAATCATTATCACGATCAATTAGAACCACATATTCTTCCATCCAGCCTGGTCTTTCCACAATCTGAGTATTCTTTGTATAGTCTGACAATCCACATTTTTCTAAAAGCCAGGCAGGTAGAATTTCATCCTTATTCATAGAATTATAATGTTCCATTTCTTCATCTGATAAATATTTGCCTGTTGCAATCAGCCTTTCTATGCGTGAGCTAACATCTGCCCATGAGAACGTTTTTGATTCAGAATCTTTAAATAACGATGCTGAATCTTTTGATGAAACACATACAGTCAATCCTTTTGAATCATGGTCAATCAAGCCTTTGTCTTGTTTTTTATTTTTAAAATCATAGGTTTGTCCACCAATACCATATTCATTTTTAAGAAAAATTGCTTTGTCTTTTGCATTGACATTCATAGCTGTATACAGATGATAGATACGATATTTTCCATTCACAAAACCTGAACCAATTCTTAGAATATTGTTGATACTTCTGTCAGACCATGGACTAAAATCATTTGTATCTTCTTCATGAAAAACATCATCACTTACATCAAACAGATTGACCTCCGTATAATGTGGATGTGGTGTCGATACCTCATGACTTTGAATTGGTGTTTCTTTTTCCTCTAAAGGAAGTTGGACTACATTATCTTTTGTTCGTTCATTTGAAATAATTACAAAATCTTCGTCTTTGTGCAATTCTAATGGATCACTTAAATAATTATCCGAAATACTCCAAGCATTTGTGTATTCACCATTTTTGTCAACCATATCCTCAACATTGCATAGAATATCTTCTACACTTGGTAATGTGGTTTCTTTTGCTGTATCCAATCCGGCTTTTAGGATACTTTCCTGCTTAACTTTGCATTGTTCAATAAAAAGCTTTACTTTTGACATTCCATCATTTGTTAAGTTGTATTCATTACCCCTATTTAGATCCTGTTTCCATTCTTCTTCACTTAACCAAATATCACCATTGAACCCTTCATTTTTAAAATCATAAAAGCCTTCTTTGAGACAATACGCAAGATTCGCATCTGGTTCTATGCTTGACACCTCATTCACATGAGGAATCAAAGCTTTCACAAAATCTGCTAATGAATACCCATGCTCCATTAACCACTGTAATTGATATTTTTCGTACTCGTTCATGAACAACATCACTCCCTTTTTGTTAAGGCAATCTGCCTTAAAGTTCCATTTCCTGTATATCCATTTCAACAGCATTTACAAACAGACCTTGAATATCCTCACAATGTGCAATAAAATCCTTCAATTGATCTTTTCCTTCACATTTATTAACAAGTCTTGAAAGTTCGTAATCGTCACAGATACCATCAAAAACTACTTCTGCAACATCCGATTCTTCAATCCCTTTTTCATAAACAAAGTCCGTTTCATCATAAATCTTATTTAAATTATTTCTAATATTAAGAACATCAAGTTTAAACTCCTCATCACTAATCATCCTTTCGAGATTTGTGAATGGGTACTGCTTGTTAGGAAAAGTTGAATATCCTTCCTTTGCAAGCAATTCATTGAAATCATTTAATTTCATATTTTGGTAAAGTCCATGACTAAAAACAAAATCAGATACTGTCATCCCAATAAAAACTCCATCTGGTTTCATTTTACTGTCCCATTTCAATGGAGCATCAATAATATCTTGTATCTTTAAATTTTCTCTTCGCTCATTTTCTTCAATGATATCCAATGCCATCGGCACAATTTCACGATCTAACAAAGATGCAAAATCATCATTCTGCATAAAGCTGTCAAATGCCTGCCACACTTCATCATCTGTTAAAGTGCGTGTAAGCATAGGTTCAACATCTCTACGCAATAAATATGCAAACATAGCTTTCATTGGTATATCTGTTTTAGTATGTTCGAGTACAGAAGATTTGTATTTTCTTACGCAATCATCATAATTATCAAAATACCCTTCTGAATAGGACCATGAAGCCGACTCTACATCCAAGCCTTTTACCACAACATAAGGTGTTGAACTGCCTGTAGAAGTTCGATCTAAAATTGCAAAATTCGATTCTCCATCAAATGCAAGAACATCAATATCAAAACCTTTTTTATCTTTGAATGTAATATGATTCATTTTATATACCTCCATCCTTAAGGCAAATTGCCTTAACTATAATTCCATTTCATCTTCATCCTTTTGTAAATCATCAATTTCCAGTACATCTTTCACAACATCCTTGTACACATCATCTTGATTGTAAAGTGCTCGTTTATATCCATACTCACCGTCTGCATTTACTGCATTTTCAACCTGAGTTTTAAATAGAAAGTCGTTTTCCATATTATCTTTGATTCGTTCATATAAAGCTTCTTCAACTTCAGAAAGATGATTTAACACTTCATCACGAGTTTTTCCTGATATATCGCCATTGTTGTACAGCTCATCCATTTTTTCTTCCACTCGCATAACATCACGTGCTGTATCCACTGTTTCAAAATGTTCTCTTGTGAAATTGATTGTCTTATATTTCAATTCCCTTTTTAGCATTTCATCAAAAATATTGTCGACACGTTTGGCTTCTTTCACTGACAATTTACGTCCTGCTTCAACATCAGGAATAAAATCATTTTTAAAAAGCAATGCATTCTGATCGCTTTCATGTTCTATTTTCCAATCCAAATAATCACTGATCGTATCAATAATATCTCCATTTTCACTTCCTATATCATATCTTCCAGAATAAACATAAGGATCAGCGTCATTTTCCTTGTAAAGTGTGATTTCATACTCTGTTTTGTCATATCCAAGCATGGTATCCTTGAGATGATCGTTCATTCTTTTTAGCAATTCATTTGCTTCTGCAAAAGAAAGTTTATCTTCTGGTGCAATATTGCTTTCTTCTGAGTATTGGGCAACAGCCCCATTTTCAGACCAGTTGATCGCAATCTGAACCTTTTCCTTATTTTGATTTTGTTGTGCCTGTAATTGTTCCATGTATGTATCAATTTTAGATGTTAGATCAAATGATGTACTTTTAATACACTTCAAATTTTGCTTTACATTCTCCAAGTCTGATGGGTCAGTCGATAGTCCCCACGTGGCAACATACGGGAATGAATAGTCCGATGTATCAATACCTAGATGGCTTGAAACGATATATGCAATGGATTCTGCCTGCACTTCTTTTTCATTTTTACTAAATTCAATGTTTTCATCTTTCTTAAGATGATCTAGATTTTCATTGCTGTGAACAATCGAATGGGCAATTTCATGAATCATAGTCTTGATTGTCTGGACCTCACTCATATCTGGTTGAACCTTGATTTCGTTTGTCAAAGGATAATAACATCCTTTTGCCGAACTTTCGAAAGCTTCGATCGTTATAGGCACTGGGCTGATCTCCATCAAAGCTTTTGTCAAAGCTTGATAATCCTTTACATCACCCTCTAGTTCCTTCACTGGACTTAATTCAACCACTTCTTTTCCTTCAATCTGCTCTGTTTGAGACACATCGAATGTATATCCAATTTTAAATGTATGTTTTTTTACTACAACCTCTTCCCTTTTAAATTTTCCGTCATCACCTAGTATACGATTTCCATTTTCATCTAGAACATATTGTTTTTCTTTTACTTTGATTTCGACAGGCATCCAAATCATCAAGCCTTTTTCACCTCTTTTGACCTGACGATTAAAATCCTTCTGCCATTTGGTATAGCTTGCAAGCTGAGTGGCACGAGGATTTTGTCCTAGTATCAGTAAAGTGTTGTTCAGACTGTAATCATGAAACTTTGACATTGTATCTAAAAGAGTTTTGAATCTATCTGAATCAAGGTATTCATAAACCCCTTTATTCATCGTTTCAATAGCCTTATCTATTGTTTCCTGCCTTTTTTTATCTTCATCTTCTTTAGACATTTTCTTCCAGTTTCTTGCCATAATTAACTCCTTTCAAAATTAAGGCAAATTGCCTTAATAGGGTAGAGGGATAAAATAAAATTATCGCCCCTCCCGTTGAACCGTACGTACGGGTCTCGTATACGGCTCTA
>ENA-OQIE01000404-OQIE01000404.1-human-gut-metagenome-genome-assembly--contig:-NODE-404-length-30840-cov-8.232650_pt1 | contig 30840 bp, 19 predicted proteins | sample MGYA00242569_ERZ504731 | MGnify/ENA primary metagenome ERZ504731 (study PRJEB26092, sample SAMD00036208) | human gut metagenome | host: Homo sapiens | study: EMG produced TPA metagenomics assembly of...
TGGGTGCCCCGCGGGCCCCGGGCTCCGCCGGCGGGTCCGCGCGCCTCCCAGGCGCCCTGCCGGCACTCGCGGGTAGCCGACCAAAACCGCCTGAAGGGTCACATTTATCTGATAATTGAATCCCTGGCGTTATGCCGCTCGCTGGCGTTGCCAAAACATCGGCTGCTACATGCCTTGGGCGCTAGCGAACGTCGCCCTTACATCTGTAACGAGTTGCTTACGCATCTCCAGGGCTCTCCGTACTATCATGAATCAGATTGAAGAGAGATGATGATAGGGAGCGCCTATACATGATTGAGCTGCTCAGGCGTTTTGGTGGCAAGTTTCGCCGCTATATGGTGATTGGCCCTGCGTGCAAGCTGATCGAAGTGATCTTTGACCTGCTTACGCCGCTCGTGATTGCCCAGATGATCGATAAGGGTATTGGCGTACACGATGTCAACGCCGTCGTCCACTACGGTATGCTGCTTGGCGCCATGGCTGTGATCGGCATTTCGTTTACGCTCGTCTGCCAAAAGATGGCGGCGCTCACCTCGCAGGGCATGGGCACCGACATTCGCGGCGCGCTCTACGAGCACATCAATAAGCTGAGCTATGCCGAGCTCGACCGCTTTGGCACGCCCTCGCTTATCACCCGCATCACCAACGACGTCAACCAGGTGCAGCTTGCCGTGGCGCTGGGCGTGCGCATGCTCATCCGCTGGCCCTTCTTGGCGGTGGGCTCTATGTGCGCGGCCCTTGCCATCGACCTTAAGCTCGGCATGATCTTTTTGATTTGCACGCCCGCCATTGGCTTGGTGTTTTGGTTTGTCATGGCGCGCTGCATTCCGTATTACAGGCAGCTGCAGGCAAAGCTCGACCGTATTGCGCTTATTTGCCGCGAGGGGCTTTCGGGCGCCCGCGTGGTTCGCGCCTTTGTGCGCGAAGATCACGAGCGTGAGCGCTTCGCCCAAGCCGCCGACGACCAGGCCCATACCGCCATCGCAGTGGGCAAGCTCTCGTCGATCCTTAACCCCGTCACGTTTTTGATGATGAACCTGGGCGTGTGCGCCATCCTGTGGGTGGGCGGCATCCAGGTCAACGTGGGTGAGCTTACGCAGGGCCAGGTCATGGCGTTTGTGAACTACATGACGCAGACCCTCACCTCCATCGTCTACGTCGCCAACCTGGTCGTTGTCTTTACCAAGGCGAGCGCCAGCGCGTCGCGTATCAACGAGGTGCTCAATTGTGAGCCGAGTATCACCGACGAGGGCAACCAGCCGGTCGCGCTGCCCGAGCCGAGCGAATTGGCGGGTGGCACTGTTCCGGTCCCTGCGTTGAGCTTTGACCATGCGAGCTTCTCGTTTGGCGCCGGCGCGGCAAATGCCGTGAGCGATGTGACCCTGGAACTGCCGCTGGGCAAGACGCTTGGCATTATCGGCGGCACGGGCAGCGGCAAGTCCACGCTCGTCTCGCTTATCCCGCGCCTGTACGATGCGGGCGCCGGCAGCGTGAGCGTGATGGGCGTCGACGTTCGCGCCTGGCCGCTCGACCAGCTGCGTCATGTGGTCGCGACCGTCCCGCAACGCGCGTCGCTGGTGAGCGGTACTATCCGCAGCAACCTGACCTGGCGCGACGAGGCGGCGACCGACGATGAGCTCTGGGCGGCGCTCGATATGGCGCAGGCCAGCGAATTCGTGCGCAACAAGCCCCAAGGCCTGGATGCCCCGGTCGAGGCGGGCGGCAAGAACTTTAGCGGTGGCCAGCGCCAGCGCCTGACTATCGCACGTGCCTTGGTGGGTTCGCCTCAGATATTGATCATGGACGACTCCGCCTCGGCGCTCGACTTTAAGACCGACGCGGCGCTTCGTCATGCCATTCGCGAGCGCAGCGTGCGCGGTGCCGCCGAGGGCGGGCTGCCGCTGACGACCGTCATCGTGAGCCAGCGCGTCTCGACCGTGCGCGATGCCGACATGGTCTGCGTGCTCGACCACGGTTCGGTCGCGGGCCTGGGTACGCACGACGAGCTGTACGCGGCCTGCCAGCTCTACCGCGAAATCTGCCAGTCGCAGCTTCGCCGCGAGGAGCTCGAGGGCCAGCAAGGGAGCGCGACGCCCGCGCCCGCTCCAAGTCCCGCGCCCGCCCCAGGCGTCGCGTGCGCCCCGGCATCCATTTGTGCAAAGGAGGGCTGCTAAATGAATCCGTATACTTCTTCCGGTTCGGTCGCCACGATGACGGCCAACGTGTCCGGCAACGATAGCCTCAACGACTTGGGTGACGGCCCGCGTCAGCCCGGCGACCCCGAGCGCTACCCCGTGGACGCGGTAACTCGCCGCCTGCTGGGCTACGTCCGCCCGCATCGCATTTCGTTTACGGCGTCGTTTGTGAGTGCCGCCATCTCGGTGATCTTGCAACTCTATACGCCCATCCTTATCGGCGAGGGCATCGACCTCATCGTTGCCGCCGGGCGGGTGGACTTTGACGCGCTGCTGCCGCTCGTCACCAAGCTCGCGATTGTCGTGGTAGGTGCCGCGGCCTTCCAGTGGCTGCAGGGCTACTGCGTCAACCGTCTGTCCTACGAGACGGTGCGCGACATGCGCGTGGAGGTGAGCGACAAGCTCAGCCGCATGCCGCTCAGCTTTATCGACGGCCATGCCCACGGCGACCTCATGAGCCGCGTGGTCAACGACGTCGATCAGGTGGGTGACGGCCTGCTGCAGGGCTTTACGCAGCTCTTTACCGGCGTCATCACCATCGTGGGCACGCTCGCGTTTATGCTCTCCATCAACCTGATCATGACGCTCGTGGTGGTGCTCGTCACGCCGCTTTCCATCTTTGCGGCCGGTGCCATCGCCAAGCTTTCCAACAAGAGCTTCACTGCTCAACAGCGTATTCAGGGTCAACTGGGCGGTCATATCGAGGAGTATGTGGGCGAGCAAAAGCTGGTTGATGCGTTTGCCTACGGCGCGAACGCCCAAGCGCGCTTCGACGCGCTCAACGCCGAGCTCTATACGGCGGGCGAGCGCGCGCAGTTTATGGGTTCGCTTTCTAACCCCGGCACGCGCTTTATCAATAACATCATCTACGCCGTGGTCGCCGTGATTGGCTGCGCGGGCGTGATCACGGGCGTGCCTGCGGCGCTCACGGTGGGCGGCGTGCAGATCTTCCTGTCCTACGCTAACCAGTACACTAAGCCGTTCAACGAGGTCACGAACGTCATCACGCAAATCCAGACCGCGTACGCCTCGGCGCGCCGCATGTTTGCACTGCTCGACGCCCGTGAGCAAGAGCCCGATGCGTCGGACGCCGTAGAGCTTGCCGCGCCGCAGGGCGAGGTCGCCTTTGAGCACGTGGACTTTAGCTACGCGCCCGACCGCAAGCTGCTGCAGGATATCTGCATCGATGCCAAGCCCGGCATGCGCTTTGCCCTGGTCGGCCCCACGGGCTGTGGCAAGACGACGCTCATCAACCTGTTGCTGCGCTTTTACGACATCGACGCCGGTCGCATTGCGGTCGATGGCCGTTCCTCGCGTGACTACACGCGCGCAAGCCTGCGCCGTGCCTTTGGCATGGTGCTGCAGGACACTTGGCTGTTTGAGGGCACCGTGGCGGAAAACATCGCTTACGGTTGCCCGGATGCCACACGCGAACAGGTTATCGAGGCTGCCAAGCGCGCGCATGCGCACAAGTTTATCGTGCAGCTGCCAGGCGGCTACGATACGGTCATCGGCGAGGACGGCGGTACGTTTAGCCAGGGCCAAAAGCAGCTGCTGTGCATCGCACGTGTCATGCTCACCGACCCGGCGATTTTGCTGCTGGACGAGGCGACCTCGAGTATCGACACGCGCACCGAGCTGCAGGTGCAGGCGGCATTCGACGAGCTCATGGCCGGTCGCACAAGCTTTGTGGTGGCGCACCGCCTGTCGACGATCCGCAACGCCGACTGCATCCTGGTCATGCGCGACGGCCAGATTATCGAGCGCGGCACGCATGACGAGCTGCTAGCGGCAGGCGGCTTCTACGCCGAACTCTACCGCAGCCAGTTTGCTCAGTGAGCAAGCCCGTGGGGCAAATTAATCAGGTTTGTTTGTCCCATAGAGCGATCGTGTTATATAGCGTTCTACCAGCGCGTGAAACAATTTGACGGTATTTCGTGAAACAATTTGACGGCGTTTTGTGAAACAGTTTTTCGGCCATTCGTGAAACGTTCTGTGGCGGTTTCAATCCGAAGTACATACTGTTCGAAATCTGTCCAAAGATGTCGTCTGCGTCGCCAATCGACAGACGGTGGTTTACATCTGTCACGTTAGTACTAAGATATTCATCTAATAAATTGCATTAGTGGCTTTAGTTTTGGGGGAAACGAGGCAACGTGACTATGACGTGCTCTTTGGTGGTTAACAGCAAGAGCGGTAATACCAGGATGGTTTCGGGCGCGATTAAGCGCGCTCTGCAGGCTGCGGGCGTTGAGTTTGTCCATGCCGCGGCGTTGAGCGACGATGCGGATGCAGATCAGGTTGCGCTCGAGGCGCAGGGCGCCTGCGCGGCCGACATGGTGCTCGTCGGTTTTTGGTGCGACAAGGGCGCGTGCACGCCTTCGGTCGCGGCGTTGCTCTCCGCCTTGCACGGCAAGCGCGTGTTCCTGTTTGGCACCTGCGGCTTTGGCGCCGATCAGAGCTATTACCAGCAGATTATCGATCGCGTGACCTCCAATTTGGCCAATGATGCCGAGCTTGCGGGCTGGGCGATGTGCCAGGGCAAGATGGGCCCTGCGGTCAAGCAGCGCTACGAGGCCATGCTCGAGCAAGATCCCGACAACGCCCGATTTAAGATGCTGCTCGACAACTGGGTTGCCGCGAAGGACCATCCCACCAAGGAAGATCTGGACAACATGGCTGCAGCCGCCAAAAAGGCCGTTTTGGGCGAGTAGGCAATCGCCGTCGCGCGCTCGAAATAATACAAACGTGAAAGCCTCGAAATTCTCGAGGCTTTTTTCTTAACACGGGGATGTGCCGTGGCAAGCGTCTGGGGGCTTTTCCATCATCCGGATGATAAGTCGGTTTTGAACGATGCGGTCTCGTGCATTCGCTGGATGTATCGCCAGATGGAGTACGGCTACCAGACGTATCCGGGCTTCTTTTCGCACCATTCGATGGGATTCATGCAGCAAGACGCCGCCGGGCGGGCGCCACATTGCAGAGCCTGGGCGTAGCAGGTAGCTGAAAAACGTACCCGGATGTGTTCAGGGTGGGATGGGCTTTCCGGATGAGTGGTGATTCGGAAACTTTATCCCGGAATTTGCCTTTGGAATGGGATGCGGTTTCCCGTTGAGGGGCTCTGTGGAAACTGCATCCCAGTATTCGGTCGAGAAACGGGATGCGGTTTCCCAACGGGGCCGCAAGCGGAAACCGCATTCCACTCCGGACGCGAATTCTGGGGCACGGCTTGCTGAGGGTTATGGGCTGCGAGCGATATGCGGCAGCATAAAACTCAAATAGGAGGGGTTAAAAATAAATGGTACATCCAGCAGTTAATTTTAATGTGGGGGGGGGTATGATTCTTTTGGTTGCGCATAATATCAAACCCTCTATTAATGAATTGCGTAGGGGTTAGTCACAGATATTGGATAAAACAGTCTAATTTGGGGATAAATGACCGCTTACGCCAAAATAAGTAGCATTTAGCGACAAAACATTGAAAAATATGTAGCACATCGCTATGTTTTTATTACGAAAAGATTCCAAATGGCTTATTTCGGACTCACTTTTCAATCGCCTTGCGGTTCCTGTTGAAACTTGCTGACCTTTGGAGGGGTCGAATAAGGCCTCGATGGGGATGAATTAATCATTATGGCGGCGCGCGGAGTCAAACATTTTATTGCACTTCTTAGCAGTCTGGCGCTTGCGCTTGTCATAGCCCTTGCCGTTGTTTCTTTTGCTCCCCGCGCATTTGGATACACGCCTTTTGCAGTGCTTTCGGGCTCTATGGAACCCGAGCTCCCCGTCGGCTCCATGGTGTTTGTTCGCCAGGTTGATCCAACGGATATTGTCGTGGGTGACAATGCAACTTTTTACCGATCGGACGGTGCCGTGGTGACTCACCAGGTGTACGAGGTCGACCCCGTGGCGCAGACGATCAGCACGCAGGGAATCGCAAACAAAAATGCAGATGGAACCATCATGCACGACGCCGAGCAGACGCCTTTTTCACGCGTGATCGGTGTCGTTTCTTTTTGTGTCTCTTACCTGGGCTTCGTTAACGCATATTGCACGACGATGCCCGGTTTGCTTGTTGTGGTGGCCGTTCTGGCGCTGCTGGTCGCGGCGTCGATTGTGCTCGATCGGATGGTTCCCGACGAGCCTGCGGGCAAGCATGCCCGCGCGCATGCGAGGGAGCGGCGTTCATAGCGGCAGGGGAGAGGTGTCGGCAACGGCAAGGGCCGTTGCCGGGGAAGTCGATTTTCGAAAGGAAGAGAACGATGGAAAACAAGAAGAAAAAACGCTACGGCATCGTTGCCGCCTTGCTGCTGCTGGTACTGGCTGCCGGCATTGGCACCTACGCCTGGCTGTCGGCGACCCAAACCAAGGTGAACGAGTTCACGGTTGGCAGCATCGACAAGCCCGAAGTGAAGCCCGACCCTGATCATCCGGACAAGCCCGGCACTGATCCCACGAACCCCTCAGTGGATGGTTATCTGTTCGAGACCAACTGGACCAATAAATCCAAGATGATTCCCGACACCGACATCAATAAGAACCCCAACGTCGGTATCGGCAAGGATTCCGATAGCTCCTATGTGTTCATCTATGTGAAGAACGCCATTGTGAAGACAGACGCCACTGACGCGCTTGCCAAGACCCCGTACTTCGAGCTTAACGCTAACTGGAAGCCGGTTGCCGCTGATCAGGTGACTACAAACGCCGATGGCAAGTACGTGAGCGGTCTGTTCATGTATACCGCTGGTAACACCGAGACCCCTGCCAAGCTTGCTCCTACTCCAAAGACTGAGACTGCCGAGGCAAAGGCTGCCTACACCGGTGAGCTGTTCAGCATCGTGCATATCCCGGCTGCCATGAACAGCACGGATGTCGTCACCGATCCCGCTATGAAGGTCTCCTGCTACATCTTCGGCGCTGACCAGGATGGTGCCGATAACGCCATCGCGCAGGCCAAGGAATGGGCTCAGGCTCAGGCTCAGGCTTAATCCCCCCTCCACTGAGATCCCGGCCCGCTCCCCATCCCCATTTTCGGGTCGGGATCTCGGTCCCCCTTTGATCGACGATTGGCGAACGTAATGCTCAACAATCTTTCCGACAATCAGAAACGCACCTTGGCGCTTGCCGCGATGGCGCTGTTGGCCCTGGCGTGCCTGTGTGGCACGCTGGCTTTTACCGTTGATATGGTTCCGGCGAACAACGTCCTATCGTTTGGCAGCGTGAAGGTACGAGTCTGCGAATACACCCTAAACGAGCAGGGCGAGGAGATTCCGTTTGAGGCCAACGAGCACGGGGACTATCCCGACACCAAGGCCAGCGGCTCTGACATCAGCCGTATTGTGCGCGTGGAGAACGCCGGCGCGCAGCCTGAGTACGTTCGCGCTCGTCTGCGCATGACGTCGGTGGCACCCGACGGTTCGAGTGCGGACGCCTCGGGCAACGTTGCCTTTCACGTGAACGCGGGCGAGGGGTCCCCGTGGATCGATGGCGGCGATGGGTGGTACTACTACCGCGGATTGGCTGGGCGTGGCGGCATGCTCGACCCCGGCACCATGACGGAAAGTCTCATGGATTCGCTGCGCTTTGTGGGCGACTACCACGATGCCGCGCGCGACGGTTCGTTCAGGCTCGATATCGACGTTCAGGCCGTGCAGGCCAAAAATCAGCAGGCAAACGATACCGTCCTCGACGTGCTCGACGTCGCGGGCTGGCCGGAGGCGAACTAGCCCATGGAGATTAAGAACATGAACCGAGGCGTGCTCGGCAGGCTGATCGCTGTGGTGGCAATCGCCCTTTGCTGCGTTGTAGCGCTGCCGGCGGCAGCGTATGCCGAGGATGTGCCCGAGGACAAGACCGAATTCCATATCACAAACAGGAACGACTTCCTGGCGTGTGTCGCGCTGTCGCGACAGCGCGACACGTCGCAGTGGCGCGTCTATCTCGATAACGATATCGTTCTTAACGATGATGATATGAATGCCATTGTTGCGGATACGGTCAAGCACCTCTCCTTTGGCAACAAAGAACATCCCTTTAAGGGCGTCTTTGACGGTCAAAACCATACCGTGAAGGGCCTGAACTACGAGAATAAGGTCTTGGATCCCGAGCGCGATACGGGCTTTTTTGCCGAGACCGATGGCGCCACCATCAAGAACTTCCTGGTCAAGGATGCCAACATTTGGGCTGACTTCCGCGGCGGCATTATCGTGGGCAGGGCGATCAACACCCACTTCGAAAACGTTATGGTCATGGAGAGCACCCTGCACGTTACGTGTGCCAACAACATGCTCAATGTGATTACTAATGCGGGCTTTGAGGGAGGCCTGATTGCCGGCGAGCTCGACGGCTGCACCCTCTACAACTGCGAGGTCCGTGGCGGCCGCGCCGTCAACAACACGACCTCGGGCGTACAGGCAATCGGCGGCGAGGGCCTGTATATGGCGGCGTTTGCCGGCTACGTCAAGAACTCGACCATCGAGTACTGCCGCGTTACGCCTACGCGCAAAGAGAATGGCTCGATTGCCGAGAAGGGCATGACCGACGTCACCAATAAATACGATGTGGCCGTTGGCGCCCTGGGCGGCAACAACGTGTACGCTTCGGGCTTCGTCGGCTGCATGGCAGAAGGCGCTAAAGTCATTGACTGCTTTTCAACGGCGAAATGCTATAGCTATGCTGCTTCTTACGTGGGCGTTGTCTCCGTAACGCGCGCTTGGACGGGCGGTCTTGCAGGCCGCATCTTGTCTAAGAGCGGTAACGAGATCGCTCGCAGCCATTTCGCCGGCGATTTGAGCTCGCGCCAGTACAACCCCATCGCCGTGATCCCCATTATTCAAAACGACGTGAACCTGGGCGGTATTGCTGCACGCGCTAATGCGGGTGATGCGACTATCACTGATTGCTACTTCAAGCCCAGCGTCAGCCTATCCGGGTTTAGTCAGGGTGCGGCAGCCAAGAAGAAGATTTACGCCCTTGCTGGTGATGGCACGGTATCCGGTGCCGGATTCGGTCCCTGGGACGACGAACGCTACGTCACACGTGAGCTGTGGGAGCAGCATGATTACGACTTCTGTGCCGGCACCATGCGCTCGACTGCCAATGACCTGCTCTTGGGGGTCGAGCATGCAAACGAATGGGCGATGGACTACAAACTGAATATCCCCGTACACGGCGAAAGCGTGAAGACGACGACCGACTTCCCCGGCGCGGGTACGGCAACCGTTCTGGCAACCATGTTGGGAAAAGATCAATCTACCAGCGATCCGTACACCTTTGCCGTGAGCGCCGTGCTGGCGGGAACGGCCCAGGGCTTGGCCAAGGGCGATACGTCGGTAACGTTTAAGCAGGATACCTCGGCGAAGCCCGCAGGCCTGACCGAGGCTAACGGTGGCTACCGCTTTATGGGCTGGTTCCGCGAGCCCGATGTGCGTGTGAACCGAATTGGACAAGACAACAGCTGGTTTGACGGCAAGACCGATGCCGATGCTGTGGCTGCTGGCAAGCAGGTCCAGAAGAACGAGGAGTACGACAAAACGTCGACCTATTATACTGCCGACAACGGCAAGGATCATGACGCGAGTGAGGGCTTCAAGGGCAATGACCTCTTTATCGCTTCATACGAGGCGCAGGTGCTGTTCTACAACGTAAATGGTGAGACGCTCAATTGGGAAGACGGCAAAGCGCATGATAAGTCGACGGACTGGTACCGCTATGGCGTCGGCCTGACGCCAGCTGCCCCCGCGGATCGCGGCAGCTTGTCGACAACCGCGACGTTTATTGGATGGACCACGCAGCCGAACGTCGATAAGAGTATGAATGGCGCCTATGCCGCCATCACCTCGACTGAGTTAGCCGATCTTAAAAATCAGGGAGCTTTTTATCCTGCGGGTAGCGAGATCACTGTTGTCCGTCCTACCGACTTCTATCCGGTGTACAGCGACTACGTCTCGAACATCATGACGGTGTTCGAAGGCAATGAGCAGGATGAACTCGGTGATGTGACCCAGCGCGTTGGCGTGGGTAATACTCATGTGGACGTGCGGCCGGGCGAGAATGGAACGAGCTCCTATACCGTGCAGGTACGAGATAAGGACAATAAACCTCTGTCCGAGGACGGCAAGCTGCCCGATGGCTATCGCTTCTTGGGTTGGTATGAAAACAAGGGGACCGAGGATGCCCCGCTCGAGGTGCGCGTAAGCCGCTACCCCAGCTACACACTCCCCGCCGATGTCGATCTAACTGTGCCACATACCTACATCGCCCGCTTTGAGTACCGGGTGGACTATTACGTCTGCGCGTACGCGAACGATGAATACACGAAGTCGGAACTCCTTTGCTCTGTATGGAACGAGTACAAAACACCGTTTAACGATCAGGTCGGCACAAGTTATGTTCGAGAGAACGTGGTTCACTGGGGTTCCGAGCACGTTAATCATGGCGATAAGAATGCCTATAAGGGCGAGTGCGCAGAGGGATACTACGACAGCAATACGCCAATCGTGGCCCCCATGAGCGCATATTCGCATAACGTGAGAAACGATACGGGGGCGGATACCCTAAAGAATGTCCTTGTGGATACAGATTTCCCAGGTTCTGGAACGTTTGACGAGGAAAAGGTTATTAATGCGTTGCAGTACACGTTTAAGCCATCTAGCGATCGTTATAGCTTGAGGTTTTGGACACTCGAGAGAATTGGCGGTCGATGGACGTATCTCAATAATCCCGTAACGGCTTCAATCAATTACACTTCGAAATACCGCATGCGTGCGATGGTGACAACGCGTGTCGATTTTTATAAGAAAGATGGCACGGTCTACAAGGAAACGACGCGTCGCTACGAGAGCAATTTGCTCCAAAAGAAGAATGACAATGAGGAGGACCCCAAGTACACGTACAAGTACCCATTCATCCATACAGATGAAACGGTTAAAAACAATTCCGGCGGGGACAGCGACCAGATTGAAGATCCTGATCTGACCCTCGAGTCTTCTCCGACCGATGCGGAGATGGCGGTGCCAGGCTATAAGTTCCTGGGCTGGATCTCTACGGCTGAGGTCCCGAAGCCTACTCCCGAGAAGCCTTCTCCCGTCTGGAACTATATCTATGATGTTGCCGACGACTCCTATGTGACGAGCGATCCGGAAAAGGCGAAGCCATACTTGGTGACGGATGAATCCAAGGTCACCCAGTGGCAGGATGCCTATCCGGTGTACGCAAAGTACAACGTCAACTACACTACCAATCTGCACCGCGCCGGTTTTGACGGCACTTCTGAAGTCAACGTGCCCAAGTACGACATCGTTCCCGTTATCAATGCGGGCGCTGGCCCCGCCACGGCAACGGTGACCCCTGACGTCACGATGCCGGTTTATAAAGCAGGCGGTAAGCTGTATGAGTTGCAGAAGGTTGAGATCGAGCTTCCGAATGGCGAGATCAAGACGCTTCCCTACGATGTGGAGCATGGTACTTGCTCTTATCCGGTGGAACCTGGCGGAGCCTATACATTCGTGGCGTACTATTCGCCGTTGGCGGTCGTGTACCATCTCAATGCCAAAGATGTGGACGGCAAAGTTGCCCAGAAAGGCGATACGCTCGGCAACCTTGATGGCGGCATCCCGAAGCCCACTTATGACGTCCGCACTATCGATGGGGGTACAGGTAAGTTCAACGTCTTCGTGGGCTGGACGGAAGCCCAGCCGGCACCTGGCAAGGGCTATGTCGCTTGGTCGGAGGGCATCCGTATGGTGAGTGCCTCTACCGTGGTCAAGGCCCCCATGGAGCTGTACCCGGTCTACCGTCCCAGCCTGGTTACCGTTCAATCGAACATCGACTTAAATCTCGCGAATCCTGCTCTTGTCCGCGGTCTCGGCCGTACTGATTCCGGCGACCAGATTTCTCTTGAGGTCAAGGCTGTCAAGGAGGTTTCGGGCATTGACGGCACCAAGTACGACTTTGTCGGCTGGTCGCGCGACTACGAACCCGATGGCAAATACACCCTGTTGACCGATGACGAGAAGTATCCCCTCGAGGGCGGCGAGCCCTTTGAGAGCGTGACCTACACCGCGGTGTACAAGAAGACGCCGCTTAAAGTGCGCTATCACGACACCGATGGCAAGGTCATCTACACCGCTACGGTAGACCCGAACGATACGGGGGATCTGCGTGGCCAGGATGGCAATGCCGGCTTTGTTCAGACAGTTAAGGTGCCCAAGATGGACGAGAACGGCAACCCGGTCTATGACGACAAGGGTGAACCCTTCATGGAGCCAAAGGAAGTGGCCTACGATCCCGAAGCCTACTCCGCAATCGTCGCATTCCTGGGCGAGCGAGCGGATAGTAGCTTGAAGGAGTTGTTCTTGGAGTGGCAGTGGGTTAATGGCGACGAAGCAGTGGCGTGGAGCGACTTCAAGGGTAAACCGGTTAAGGCCGACATGGATTTGTATCCGGTGACGTATAAGGTCGTCGCTAACGACACGTCGGAAGCTGCGAGCCCTAAGAATGTGACCGGGCAGCTCAAGTGGTTGCTTGATCCCAATGCCGCGAACACGGTAGATGACAAGAGCGATAAGGCGCCGTTCAAGGCTTGCTTTGCAAAGCCCTTCATGGGCACGCAACTGACGGTGCACGTTGACCGTGTGGGCTATGGTCTTTCTGGCCAGACTCCTACGCCTGTCAACGGGAAGTATGTATCGCTTTACAGTTCGGGTTCGGGCGAGGGCTCGTTTGAGCTGACGAACCGTTTGGACTACAAGCTCACGGGCGACGGCACTCAGGGCGATGGCAATGCGGTGTTCGATTTCGCCGCTACGCATACGCTCAAGATCGTCAAGCAAACCCAGGATAGCTGGGCGAAGGGCAAGACGTTCCGCTTCAAGGTTTCCCGGGCCGACATGGACGGCAACGCCTTGGATGAGCGCACGGTTGAGGTAACGGTGTCATCGGATGCGCAGCTGAAGGACGGTTCCGCCTGGTACTCCGGCGCTATCGAGCTTGCGGTCCCGGCGGGTATCTACACCGTCGAGGAGGACTCAGCGTGGGCATGGCGCTACAGCAGCCAAATCAGCGTCCCTGGCAAGCAGCCGGGCGATAAGGCGCAGGCGACTATCTCCGCTGCATCGAGCGCGAACGATGCCACGTTCACCTGCACGAACACGCGTGTGAACGACAAATGGATCGATGGCAGCGATCGTGCCCATAACGTTTGGAGCAACGACAACGTAGCAAAGAAGGAGGATTAGCATGTCCAAGCGCAAGCGCATCATCGCCTTGCTGGTGGGGGTTATCCTCCTGGCCGGTACGGCAGGCACGCTGGCCTGGCTTTCGGTTACGGGCGTGCTGGTCAACCAGTTCGGCATCGGATCGGTGACGCCATCGGTTCAGGAAACGCTCAACGGCAATGTGAAAAGCGATGTCAAGGCACAGAACACGGGTACTGCGCCCGCCTATATTCGTGCTGCAGTGGATATCTACTGGCAGGATGGAAACGGTGCCCGCCTGTGGGAGGAGCCGAAGGAGGAGCCGAAGGAGGAGGCGGATTACGAGATTGCGTGGAGCGTGGCTGATGCCTCGGACACGAACTCGGCTGATAACTGGGTTAAGGCGAGCGACGGGTTCTATTACTGGACGTCGCCCGTTGCTCCCGGCGGTGAAACCGGCGTGCTCATTAATAGAGTTACCGAGCTCAAGGCAACCGAAGGTCGCAATCTTGTCGTTGATATCTCCACTCAGGCGGTCCAGGCGACGCCCGATGAGGCCGTGCACGATGCATGGGACTGCACGGTCAATGATGGCGTGCTGGTGCCGCCGCATGGAGGTGCGTAAGTATGGCGTTCCCAATTCGCAAAGGTGTTGCGCGCTCCTTGCGTTGCATGGTCGCGGCCATTTTCTGCGTGGTCGCGCTCGCTGTTCCCGCCCGTGCGTTTGCCGATACTCCCGCGATTGCCTATGACGGAAATGCGCGTCAGCTGACGGTCTCGGGGGCGACGGGCTCCTCGGGGGAGCCCGATCTGTTTCCCGCCTTTAAAGATCTAATGCCCGGCGATGTGCGTGAGCAGCAGATTGAGGTTCGTGCCACGGGCGTAAAGTCCCAGGTACGCGTGTTTGTGCGGGCCGTTGTCGATCACGAGACGGCACACCTGCTGTCGCCCATTACCTTAACGGCGTCGGCGGGCGATGCGTCTGCAGGCTGGCTCCAGACGGGAACGCCGGGCAGTGTGTTTGCTTGCCCCACGCAGGTCGCAACGTTTACGAGCGATGGCAGCACGGCGCTCAATTTGCAACTAAGTGTCCCGACGTCGGTGGGCAACGAACTTGCCGACGCAAACAAGGCAATTCGCTGGGAGATTACCGCCGAGGACGATGGCAAAACAATTCCTGTGCAGCCCGCTGGCTCCAAAAAGCCCGGCCTGTTTGGCCTGGCTGCGACGGGCGACAACTCGCTCGCTCTGCTTTTGACGCTGCTAGCGCTAGCGATTATCGCTTTCATGGCTGCGCTGCTTTTGTCCCGGAGGGATAAGCGCTAGGTCCATCTTCTAAACGCAACACCCTCCCGGGCGGCGGGCACGAAGTTCCCTGCTCTACAGTCCTGCGCAAGACGAAGGCCACATTAAGTGGCCTTCTTTGCGTGCGGAACTCGCGATGAACCTTATATGCCTCCGCCCGGACAGACGTTTCAGTTATGAACTCGCAGCTAGTCGCTACTTGATCTTGGTCGCACCCGGTGCCAGGTTGGGGTCGGTTTCGTTGGCCTCGGTCTGGAAGTGTTCGGTGTAGACGTTCTTGCCATCGCGGAACATCTCGTAATATTGCATCTTGGCGTAATCCTCGCGCGCCTTGGTGGCGGCTGCTGCAGCGGCGTCGTCACCGGTGACGTTGGAGGAGAGCGCCCAGCGCAGGCTGGCGTCCTCGTAGCCCACGGAGTTGATGGCGGGCAGCGACTCGCGCAGCGTCATGTGCGCTTTCTGGTAGTCGGTCAGCGGTGCACCGATCAGCTGCATGAGCTGGGTGGACAGGTAGTTGGTGGACAGGTCGTCGGCCTCACTCGTCTGGTCGCAGCCGGCAACGTCGTAGTTAGCCCAGATGATGTAGTCGGTCTGCCACAGGCGCTCCTGGTGGGTGGCGTCGTCCTCGCCGGTAAACCACTTGTCATTGAACTTGGACGGGAAGAACGGCTGGTGGTCGCCCCAGAACACCACGACCACCTTACGGTCGAGCTTGCTCAGGGCGTTGAGGAAGTAGCGAAGCGCCTGGTCGGACTGCTCGATGCACGAGACATACTCGTCGACATCGGAGAGCGTACCGTCCTCGACGGTCTTGGCGTCCAGGTCCGTCGTGTCGATGTTCAGGTGCATCTGCTTGTCGACCGGCAGCAGGCCCGTGTCGTAGCCCGAGTGGTTCTGCATGGTCACGTCGAAGATAAACTGCGGATCGGCGTTCTGATCGAGCAGCTCAAGGATCTTGTCGTAGGTTGCCTGGTCGGTCACCATGCCGCGCAGGGTGTCGGCTCCCTGGAAGTCGTTGATGGACAGGAACTGGTCAAAGCCAAAGTCCTTATAGACGTTCTCGCGGTTCCAGTTGGTCGCGTGGTTGGGGTGCATGGCCGTGGTGGAATATCCGAGCGACTTGAACTGCTCTGCCAGGTTCCCGGTCGTCTCCATGTTGTAGATGGTGTAGGGGTACACGCCCGAGCCCAGGTTGGCCATGGAGTTGCCGGTCATAAACTCAAACTCGGTATTGGCGGTACCGCCGCCGTAGGCGCTCACATAGAGCTTGCCGCGGCTGAGGCAGTTGGACAGGTTCTTAAAGTACTGCGGGCCCTCGTAGCCGGCGCGCATATTCTGGTAGATCGACAGATCCGAGAAGGTCTCGTTCATGATGGCGATGACCGTGGGCTTCTCGCTGTCGAACTGCTCCTTTGCGGCGGCGCGCTCGTCGCTCTTGGCCGCGTCGGACTTGTCGTAGGCCTTGGCGTACTTTTTGAGCGTGGCCTTGGCATCGTCGACGGAGTAGTCGGCGGGTTTGGGCGGCTTGATGGACTGCGCTGCGCTAATGAAAGCGGGCAGGTAGCCCTCGCGCCAGTAGCTCTCGAGCGGGCGCCAGGTGTAGACGGTGATGCCGAGGGTGTTGTAGTAGTCGATAAGCGTGACGTGCGCGGTCACGCCGCCCAGGCACAGCACGGCGACGAGCAGGTTGGTGAGCAGCATGCGCTTGGCGTTGGCGGCGCCCTTCTGACGGTGCGGTGCCACCAGGCCGGCGTACTCGCATAGCAGCATGGCGATGGCGGTAAAGCCCATGGACAGCACGCAGAACAGTGAGATCGAGAAGGTGTAGCCGGTGCCGGCGACAGCGGCGGCGGTGGAGATGGCCGAAAGGTCGCCCGGCTGGATGGGCATGGATTTAAACGTGATGACGAAGAACTCGGCAATGCCCAGGACAAAGAGGGCAAAGGCCAGGACCGCGGGAGCTGCGCCGTGGCGCTGGAACAGGAAGAACAGGCCGACCATGAGCGTGGTGATGATGGCCCACTCGAGCAGGATGCACAGGGGGTAGACCCAGGTAAAGTCGTGGTTGGACGAGACCTCCATGCCCAGCAGCGCAAAGACGCCGGCGAGCAGCAGGCACAAGACCGCGGCGACGAGCGGTTTACCCACAAAGGCGCTGCGCAGGCGGGCGAGCTTGCCGGTGGGGGCGGGGGCGTCGGGCGCGGCGAACGCAAAGACGCGCGGGGCGATGCGGTCGCGTGCGATGCTGGCCCAAGCGCAGCCGGTGAGGATGGCGTTGGTTAGGATGAGCATCACAAAGGCGAGCGGCTCGTTTTGGGCGACGAGGCCAATGGCGCCCCAAATGGTCAAAAAGAGCTGGAACAGGCCGAAGGCGACGCTCCACCCAAGAGCGCTTTTGGCAACGGTGCCCGACTGAGCGCGAATGGCCTTGGCCTCGCGCAAGACAAGGTAGACGGTCGCCGCAAGACCGACGAGCGAGATGGCGGCAGCGAACATGCTGAGACTCCTCACAAACTAAAACCTACGAAAGCGGGGATTTACCCGATTGTTACCAAGATATACGCAGCGATTGGTGGCTGCGCACAACAACCAGCCATATTAACGCGCGCGTGTGGCGGTGTGGCGCAATGTAGTGGCGACCTGCGCGATAATGGACGGGAATTACACGGAAACGTAAAGGCTTCTTAAAGAAATGGCAGGGATGGGTTATGGACGAGCGGGTGTGTACGACGGCTGCGGATGCGTGCGGCTATCCGGTCGAGACCACGGGCAATGCTGTATTGGACACGTTGGAGCACCGTTCCTCCACGCGTGCCTTTGCGCGCGATGACGAGGGCCGTCCCGTGGCGGTGACCGACGAGCAGCGGGCGGCGATTCTGCATGCGGCGAGTCGCGCGCCGTCGGCGGGCGCCATGATGATGTATTCCATCGTGAGCGTTCGCGAGCAGGCCACGCTGGACCGTCTGGCCGACCTGTGCGATCACCAGCCCATGATCGCCAAGGCGCCCTGGGCACTTATATTTGTGGTCGACTATGCCAAGTGGATCGATCTGTTTGAGCATGTGGGCTGCTTTGAGCCCGAGTTTGTCGAGCGCACGGGCAAGGCGCCCCGCCGCGCGCCGGGTTTGGGCGACTTTGCCATCGCGGCGCAGGATGCCGTGATCGCCGCGCAAAACGCCGTGGTTGCCACCGAGGTCCTGGGGCTGGGGAGCTGCTACATCGGTGATATCGTCGAGAATGCCGAGGAAGTCGCCGAGCTGCTCGATCTGCCGCCCTATACCATGCCCCTGTCGATGCTCATCATCGGCACGCCCCGTAAGGAGCGCCCGGCAATCGCGCATCCCGTGGTGAACCTGGTGCACGAGGAGCGTTATTGTCGCGCCGACGCCGCGACGATGGATGCGCAGGTGGCCGAGATGGATGCGATGTTTCGCCCGCACGCCCGCGAGGTGGGCGAGCGCGTCATCGACATCTACACCCGTAAGCACACGAGCCCCTTTATGGCCGAGATGAGCCGCTCTATGGAGTGGTGGTTCAAAAACTGGCTCGGAAAATGACGAATGTGACAAAGGGGGGGGCGTCCCTTTGTCACATTCCATATCGCCGCGGTGGCCTAAAGGCCGCATAAATGTTTATCTAGCTGGGAAAACGGTGCCATTTAAATATGGGCTGATTACATATAATCCCGTCGAACGTTAAAATTGGGAGGAAACTGGCTTATGGAACAAAAGGCAAAGGAAGTAGCCTCGCACGCTGCGATTCCTGTGAGCATCTCGGCGATGCTCGTCACGCTGGGCGTGGTGTATGGCGATATCGGCACCAGCCCCATGTATGTAACCAAGGCGCTCGTTGCCGGCAACGGCGGCATCGGAAGCGTCACGCAGGAGTTCGTGCTCGGCGCGCTCTCCCTTGTCGTGTGGACGGTCACGCTGCTGACGACCGTCAAGTACGTGCTGATCTCGCTGCGCGCCGACAACCACGGCGAGGGCGGCATCTTTGCCCTGTACAGCCTGGTCAAGCGCTGCGGCAAGTGGCTCATCATCCCCGCCATGCTGGGCGGCGCGGCGCTCCTCGCCGACGGCATCCTGACGCCTGCCGTTACCGTCACCACGGCCATCGAGGGCCTGCGCACCATCCCGGCGGTCCATGCCGTGCTCGGTGACGACCAGGGTCGTGTCGTCGCCATCACGCTTGCCATCATCATCGCGCTCTTCTTGGTGCAGCGCATCGGCACGGCCAAGATCGGTCACGCCTTCGGCCCCATCATGACGCTGTGGTTTTTGTTCCTGGGCGGCACGGGCCTGTTCTTTGTCTGCCAGTATCCCGCGGTGCTGCTGTGCCTCAACCCGTTGCGTGGCATCGCTTTTCTGCTGAGCCCCAACAACCATGCGGGCATCATGATTTTGGGCAGCTGCTTCCTCGCTACCACCGGTGCCGAGGCGCTCTATTCCGACATGGGCCATGTGGGCCGCGGCAACATCTATGCCACCTGGCCGTTCGTTAAGTGCTGCCTGCTGCTGTCCTACATGGGCCAGGGCGCGTGGCTTATGAACAACGCTGCCAACCCCGAGCTCATGGGCATTGCCGATCTCAACCCGTTCTACCAGATGCTCGCCCCGGGCCTGCGCCCGTTTGCCGTCGGCCTTTCCACCGTCGCGGCCATCATTGCCTCGCAGGCGCTCATCACCGGCGCATTCTCGCTGGTGTCCGAGGCCAGCCGTCTGGACCTCATGCCGCACATGCAGGTCTTCTACCCTGCCGAGACCAAGGGCCAGCTCTACATCCCCATGGTCAACAACGTCATGCTTGTCGGCTGCGTCATTGTGGTGCTGCTGTTCCAGAACTCGGCGCATATGGAAGCCGCCTACGGCCTTGCCATTACGCTGACTATGATGTGCACCACGCTGCTGCTCTTCTTCTACCTGCACGAGGAGCGCAAGCTCAAGGTCGCGCCGTGGATCTTCGCGGCCTTCTTCCTTTTGCTCGAAGGCTTCTTCTTCGTGAGCTCGCTCACCAAGTTCTTCCACGGCGGCTACTTCACCATCCTCATGGCTGCACTCATCATGGGCATTATGGTGTGCTGGTACAACGGCACGGCGGTCGAGCAGCGCCAGTTTACGCTGCTGCCGCTGCGCAGCTACCTGCCGCAGCTCAAGCGCCTGCGCGACGACGACCGTTACGAGCGCATGAGCGACAACGTCGTGTACCTGACCAAGGACACCCATACCGACTACATCGACCGCGATATCGTCTATTCGATCTTGGACAAGCATCCCAAGCGCGCCCGCGCCTGGTGGTTTGTGAATGTCGAGACCATGGACGAACCGCACACCTTTGCCTATTCGGTCGAGACGTTCGGCACCGACTACGTGTTCCGCGTGCATCTGTACCTGGGCTACAAGATCAACCAGCGCGTCAATGCCTACCTGCGTCAGGTTGTTCAGGACCTGGCTGCCACCGGCGAGCTGCCGCCGCAGACGCATGACTACTCGGTCTACAAGGATCCGGGTAACATCGGTACGTTCAAGTTCGTCCTGATCCGTAAGCTTCTGGCGCCCGAAAGCGATGTGGAGCCCAGCGAGCGTACGGCCATCACGCTCAAGTACATCATCCGCCGTGCCGCCGGCACGCCTGCACGCTGGTACGGCCTGGAGAACTCCAACGTGAGCTTTGAGTACGTGCCGCTGTTCACCAAGTTCAAGGCTGTGAATAAGATGCAGCGCCTGGCCCCCAACGAGCGGCCGTAGTCGACGCTTGAGGTTTGCCTGCGAACGGGCGGGTTTGTATTGACGGGGATTGAGTCCTGGGAGGAAACCATGGATGCAAAGGTGCTTGACGGTTGCGATTTTGCGACCGAGCTGGTGCGTGAGGCGCGCGTCGACGCCGCCGAAGATCGGTTCTTTACGAATCGTGCCAACATGGACATGGCCGACCGTGTGATCTCGATCGTGGTGACGCTGCTTGTCGCGGCGTGCGTGTGCGCACTGCTCGCGCACGTGCTGTTTGTCTAACGACCGCAGGCTGCAAAGGCTATACACTTGGAACCACCACAAGGGAAACCACCACAAAGGTGCCTGTCCCTTTGTGGTGGTTTTTGTTTTTGAGAGAGGGGCGGGGCGCTGATGGACGTCCGTACGGACGGCGATATTGCCGATAGCTTTTGGTGGCGGCGCACAACGCTGACGCGCCGCACTCCTCTGTATGACGCCTGCGTATCGGTGGGGCTGCTGGTCGCGGCGACGATTGTGGGCGCGCTGCTCGACCATCCGGGTCTCGCGCCGAGCATCATGATCGTCTATGTATTCGCCGTTCAGCTGTGCGCATTCTTTACCTGGAGTCGCCTGTATTGCTTGCTGAGCTCGGCTGCCGCCGTGGCGCTCTACAACTTCTTGTTTGTCGACCCGCGCTACTCGCTGTCGCTTATCGACCGCTTCTATCCCGGCATGTTCTTCATCATGTTCGTGGTCTCGCTTGTGTCGAGCTCGATTGCGTTGGCCCTGCGCCGCGCCTTGGCACAGGCTGCCGCTAGCGACCGCCGCACGCATATGGTGCTCGAGACCAACCGCATGCTGCAACGGTGCGCCGATCAGCATCAGATTGTCCATGCCATGGCAACGCAGCTGGCGCGTCTTTCGGGCTGTCCGGTCGTGTGGTACAGCGCCGACGACGAGGGCGATGACCTGCTGCCGCGTGCGACGTACACGGCCGTGGGCGATGCCGCGCCGGTGCACGAACTGGCGCCTCAGATGCCGCCGCGGCTCTCGGCGTCCGCCTATGTGGGAACGCCGCTCGACGCCACGTTTGGCGGCTCGGCGTTTTATGGCATCTACCTGACGGTTCGCACGGGCGACGGCTTCGTGCACTCGGGCGACCCCGCCTCGGTGGTGGGCGTGCTGGCTATCGTTGCCGAGCCCGACGTGCTGACGCACGAGGAGCGGACACTTGCCGATGCCATCGTGAGCGAAGGCGAGCTGGCACTCGATCGCGCCCGCGCCATGGAGGCCCGCGAGGAGGCGGCGGTGCTCGCCAAAAACGAGCAGCTGCGCGCCAACCTGCTGCGCTCCATCTCGCACGACCTGCGCACGCCGCTCACCAGTATTTCGGGCAATGCCGACGTGCTGCTCGACCAGGGCTCGACCGGCACCGCGGTGCTCGATGCCCAGACGCGCCGCTGCCTGCTTCTATCCATTCGCTCGGATGCGCTGTGGCTCAACGCCACCGTCGAGAACCTGCTCGCCATTACCAAGCTCGAGGGCGGCGGTATGCGGCTGTCGACCACGCTCGAGCTCATGGACGATATCGTCGAGGAGGCGCTGCGCCACGTGAACCCTGCCGTGCGCGAGCACGACCTTAAGGTGGTGGCGTGCGATGAGCCGGCGCTCGTCAATGTCGATGCGCGCTTGATGGTGCAGCTGGTGGTCAATCTGGTGAACAACGCCATCACCTATACGCCCGCAGGCTCGCATATCATGATTTCGATTAGCGTCGACGATGGACGCGTGGCGTGCTCGGTGGCCGATGATGGTCCGGGCATCGCACCCGAGGACCGCGAGCGGATCTTTGAGTCGTTCTATACCGCCAACCACGGTCTTGCCGACAGCCACCGCAGCGTTGGCCTGGGTCTTTCGCTCTGCCGCTCCATTGCGTTGGCGCATGGCGGTAGCATAGAGGTTGCCGCGGCGGACCCGCACGGCTCGGTCTTTACGATTGAGCTTCCCGCCGCCGACGTTTCGTTTGATAAGGAGTAGCGCCGTGCCGAACTCTGCCGTAAAACCGCTCATCTTGGTCGTTGAGGACGACCCCGCCGTTCGCAATCTTATTGTTGCCGCGCTCGAGGCGCACGGCTTGCGCCATATGGCCGTGGAGACCGCCCATGCCGCCATCGCTGCTGCCTCATCGCAGGCACCGAGCATTGTGCTGCTCGACCTGGGTCTGCCCGATATGGACGGCGTCAAGGTGGTGGAATCGGTGCGCGCATGGTCGGGTATGCCGATTATTGTGGTCTCGGCACGCAGCGAGGACGCGGACAAGATTCGCGCGCTCGATGCTGGCGCCGACGACTACCTGACCAAGCCGTTTTCGGTCGAGGAGCTGCTCGCGCGCATTCGCACGACGCTCAGGCGCCTTTCGTATGCGCAAACGGGCGGCGTTGCCTCCGAGGGCTCGTTCGATACCGGTGAGCTGCATATCGATTTTGATGCCGGCATCGCCACGATGGATGGCGAGGAGCTGCATCTGACGCCGATCGAGTACAAGCTCCTGTGCCTGCTGGCGCATAACGCCGACAAGGTGCTGACGCACCAGTTTATCCTGCACGAGATTTGGGGCACGGCAACTAAGAGCGATCTGGCGAGCCTGCGCGTCTTTATGGGCACGTTGCGCAAGAAGATCGAGTCCGACCCCGCGCACCCGCGCTATATCCAGACGCATGTGGGTATCGGTTACCGATTGGTCACCCAAGGCTAGAACGGCGTCCGCCATCCCACTATGAGTTGCGGTGAAATAGTTCCTGTTTGGGCCTTTGCCAGGCATTTTTAGGAACTATTCCACCGCAACTTTGTTTATTTGCCCTTGGGCTTGCTGGCGTAGAACTTCTTCTTTTTGGGCTTGCCGGCGCAGACAGGCTTGCCGTCGCCGCGCGGCCCTCGGTCGCCGGTCTGCGCGTGCGCGGGCGCCGTTGCGCGAGGCTTGCGGGCTTCGGGGTTGCGCAGCTCCTCGGTTCGCTCGGCAATTTCCTCAGCGCTAAAGCCGGCCTCGGCCATGGCGTCCTCGATGGGCAGGCGGCGCACGATATAGCAATGGTGCACCTTCTGGTTGCGCGCAAAGTCCTCGGGGATGGTCTGCGCCGTAATGTCCTCCAGCACGACGCCCGCGTGCGCGAGCTTGCGCGTTTCGGGGCGGAAACCGCGCAGGTTGCAGCTAAAGATGGCGTGCCCGCCCTGTGCGAGCAGGCGAGATACGCCGGCCAAAAGCTCAACATGGTCGCGCTGGACATCCCAGGTGCGGCGGCCCATCTTGGACGAGTTCGAAAACGTGGGCGGGTCGACAAAGATCAGATCCCAGCGGTTGCGCGTCTGGCGCTGGTCGCGAATCCAGGCGAGCACGTCATCGCGCACAAAGTGATACTGCGGCCCCACAAAGCCGTTCTGTCGCATGTTGCGCTCGGCCCAGTCCAGATAGGTGTTGGAAAGGTCGACCGTCACAGTTTCCTCGACGCCGCCGTCTGCCGCATAGCAGGTGGCGGTGCCGGTGTAGGCAAACAGGTTGAGGAAGCGGCGCGCCTGCTTGGCGTGCTCGCGTACCAGGTTGCGGGTGACGCGGTGGTCCAGGAAGATGCCCACATCCAGGTAGTCGTCAAAGTTGACGGCAAAGGTGAGTCCGCCCTCTTCGATGAGCGGCAGGCGACGGCGCGCGATGTTGGCGCGCTCGCCCGATGCGCCCTTGCCGGCGCCCTGCTTGCCGTACTGCGAGCCGCCGCGCGAACGCATGCGGGCCTTGGCGTGCACGTGCTCGGCCGGGACATCCAGGATACGCGGCGCGATGGCCAGAATGTCGAGCATACGGGCCTGGGCCAGTGCGGGATCGATGGTCTTGGGCGCGGCGTATTCGGCGATGACGAGCCAGCGGCCCGGCGTCTGCGGGCAGCCCTCGTACAGGTCGATGGCGGCGGAGTAGTCGGGCAGGTCGGCATCGTAGACGCGGTAGCAGCTCACGCCCTCGCGCTTGGCCCACTTGCGGCGCAGACGGGCATTCTTGCGCAGGCGGTTGGCGAACTGCTCGGACTCCGGGATGAGCACGGGCAGCGGCTTGCCGTCGCCCAGGTCGAGCGTGGCGGCAGGTTCGGGCATGGGGGTGTTGGCGGCTTCGTCCACGGCGTCCGCGGTCTGTTTCTCGGCATCTGCGCTGGTCGCAGCTTCGAATGCCGCGGCGGCGTGGTCGAGCGAGGGCCAAACATCAAGAGCCGCCTCCTCGTTATTGGGCATGACGGCGATGGAGCGCGCAGGCTCGGCATGGAGCGCGCGGGCCATAAGTCCATCGCGGGTGAGCGCGGCGACCGGCGCGGCGGTAAGCTCGGGCGCGCGGCGCAGCTCGCCGATGAGTGTCATGGCGTCGTGCATGAGCGAAAGCGGGGTCTCGGTGGTATCTGCGACCACGGCGGCACCGGCGACGGCGCCCGCGTGGTCCAGCACGGTGGCGGACTTGGCGGCGCAAAAGTCGACAAAACGCTTGTAGCCGGCACACTTGACCATGCGCTCAGCGGTCTTGCGGGCGGCGGGGTCAACATCCACGGCAACGATGCGCGCCTGGCGCCCGCGTGCCGCCGTCTTGCGCTCGCGCGCCTCGGCAAGCAGCTGCTCCCACAGGGCGGCATCATGCAGCTGCCAGCCCTCAAAACCCCAGTGCTCGCGTGCAAAACCCGGGGCGCGGTCAGTCAGAATGTTCACGGCTTCCAGCAGCAGACCGCCGCCGGCGCACGAGGCGTCGACCAGCGTGGGCAGGGCTTCGTTTTCGTAATCGTCGGCCGTCAGCTCGCGCTCGCATAGCGCGGTCCAGCCGACCTGCGCCAGCACCAGGGCGGCGTAGTCGGGGCGCAGCACGTGCGCGCCCTCGCCGGCGCGGGTCGCTGCGGGCGGCAGGCGTTTGAACAGCGGGTCGCCCGAAAGGTCCAGGCTGATGCTCGCGCGGCGCTGGCGCAGCGAAAGCAGTAGGTGAACATCGGGGTCGGCGGCATCGACGTCGGCGCGACGGCCCGTGGTCTCGGCCAGGCGGTCGCACAGCGCGTCCTTGGCGCGCAGGGCCGAGAAGCGCGTGTTGCGCAGCTGCTCGGTCACGCCGCGGGCGGTGATGGCGATGGTGGCGCCGGGGCGGACGATGCTCTCCCAGGCGATGCCGTAAACGCTATCGTACAGTTCATCGGCATCCTGCGCCTCAAAGCGCCCGAGCACCACGAACACGCGGCTCGCCAGGCGCGACCACAGGCATGCTCGGTAGCCTTGCTCGAGCTCGCCCTCAAACGTGGCGCGGCCCCTCAGCCGGCGAACATGCGAAAGCCCGAGGCGTTTAAGCTCATCGGCGAGTGCGGACTCAAAGCCCTCGGGGCAGCTTGCGTAAAATTCCATGGGTGACCTCTCTGGTTGCGTCGCTCCATTATATGATGGATGCTTCGTTTGCCCTTATCCTCGAAAGGAACCCATATGATTGATGCGTGTCCCGAACCCGCTGTGCTCTTTTTTGACGTGGACGGCACGCTGACGTCGTTCGATCCCGACGATATGACCGATAAGGACTTTTCGGCGGTTCGCCCCTCGCAGACGGTGGTTGAGGCGTTTCATGCACTGCGTGATGCGGGGCACAAGGCATTTATCTGCACGGGCCGCCCCCTGTGGCTTATCGCCGATAGCCTGCGTGCGCTTGACCCCGCGGGCATCGTTGCCATGGCGGGTGCCACGCTCGAGGTCGAGGGCCGTGTGGTACACGAGGACTGCTTTGACGAAGACGTTATCGCGGAGCTCGCGCGTCGCGTTGTGGATGCCGGCATCGAGGTTTTTTTCGAGTCCAATGCTGCGACCTTTGCGCTGGAGCCTGTGGGCGTTGAGCAGTCGTCTCTGATCGGCACTTCTGTGGTGCACAGCGCCGAGGAGATGCGCGTCGACGGCAGTCTGCGCGTGGGCAAGGTATGCCTCAGTGTGCCCAGTTTGGCTCGCGTAGCCGGCGATGACGGCTTTATCGATCGCGAGTTTGAGCTGTGCAACACCGGTGGTCAAAATCGCGAGCTGAGCCCCAAGGGCATTGACAAGGGCGTGGGCGTGGCGCGAGCACTGGCGTATCTGGGCCGCGAGGGAAATGCGCGCACCTTTGGCTTTGGCGATTCGGGTAACGACCTGGGCATGCTCGCTGCGGTCGAGACGGCCGTGGCCATGGGCAACGCCATGCCCGAGGTCAAGGCACTCGCCGACTACGTGACCGACGATGTCGCACACGACGGTACCGTCACAGCGATGCGTCACTTTGGGTTGATCTAGCGGGAACCGCCAATTACCGTTCACCCGCGGCGGGCGGTTCAAATCGGCCCGCCCTGCAAAATCGTTTTGCCGCTGGAGGGTGTGCTCAAAAACGCTAAAGCGTTTATACCGTTCGCCGAGAAGATAAAAACCCGCAGCTCACGCCTTGATAAACATAGGTAAAGTGTTTAGCAGTTCAACGCCCGCGTGCAAACGAAAGGAATCAGGCAGATGGCAATCAAGGTGTTCGCTGACGGTGCAAACCTCGAGGGCATGCTCGACATGTACGAGAACGGCAACGTTCAGGGTTTCACGACCAACCCGTCCCTTATGAAGAAGGGCGGCGTGACGGATTACCGCGCGTTTGCCAAGGAGGTCCTGGCCCACATCACCGATGTGTCTGTGTCGTTTGAGGTCTTTGCCGACGACGTCGAGACCATGGAGGTCGAGGCTCGCGAGATCGCCACCTGGGCCGAGAACGTCTACGTCAAGATTCCGTGCGTGACCACCAAGGGCGAGTCCACCGCCGAGCTGGTCCGCAAGCTTTCGGCCGACGGCATCAAGGTTAACGTCACCACCATCTTTACGCCCGAGCAGGTCGACGAGATGGTCGAGGCCGTTGACGCCGAGACGCCGTCCATCATCTCGCTCTTTGCCGGCCGTATCGCCGATACCGGCGTCGACCCCATTCCGTTTATGACGGAGTCGGTCAAGAAGGCCGCCGCCAAGCCCAACTGCGAGGTCCTGTGGGCGTCCACGCGTGAGCTCATCAACATCTACCAGGCCGAAGCCTGCGGTTGCCAGATCATCACGGTGCCCAACAGCATCCTGGCCAAGCGCAAGAACATCGGCCGTGATCCGTACGAGGTCTCGCTCGACACCGTGCGCGGCTTTGCCAAGGATATCGCCTCGCTCGGTTTCCATATCCTGCCGTAACGCGAACACTGGCTGCGCCGCGGGTTGTTCGCCCCGGCCTTTCCTTTCCCTATCGCTCACGCGCTTCGCGAGGGTCGCGCTAGGCAAAGGAAAGGCCGGGGCTGCCGACACGAGCTTACAAGTAGGTTGGTGATTGGCTTCCATATCCTGCCGTGGACAAAGGTACCCCCGCCTGCGCCGTGCATAATTGAGAATATTCAGCAAGGTAAAGGTTTTTACCAACTGGTTGAAGCACGGAACAGCCCCCGTTTTGGCTCTGATGATGCTAAAACGGGGGCTGTTTTTGACTATATTGCCTCTGAGGGGCGTTCGGAGCGGCAGAAATTGCAGAATACTCGCGATTTTGCACGCCGCTGTAGGGGGTACCCTTGCTTTAGGTGGTCTACTTCCCCTGCACCATGGTGAGCGAGATCTTCTTGCGGTCGCGATCGACCTTTTCCACCCACACCTTTACCGTGTCGCCGACGCGTACCACGTCGCTCGGGTGCTTGACAAAGCGGTTGGCCAGCTTGGAGATGTGTACGAGGCCGTCTTGGTGCACGCCCACGTCGACGAAGGCACCAAAGTCGACGACGTTGCGCACCGTGCCCTTGAGTTCCATGCCGGGCTCCAGGTCGTCGATGGAAAGTGCCGAGCGGCTAAAGACCACCTCGGGCGCGTCGTCGCGTGGGTCGCGACCGGGCTTCTTGAGCTCGTTGACAATGTCGATGAGCGTCAGGGTGCCGCAGTCCAGGTCGCTTGCCAGCGCCGAGATGCTGCCCAGACGGCGCTCAATGTCGGGCACGCCGCCGCGGCTGAGCTCGCTGGCTTTAACGCCTGCGCGTTCCAGGACGGACGTGGCCACCTCGTAGCTCTCGGGGTGGACGCTCGTCGCGTCGAGTGGGTTCTTGCCGCCGCTGATGCGCAGGAAGCCCGCGGCGTTGAGATATGCCTTGGGTCCCAGTTTGGGGACCTTCTTAAGCTGGCGGCGATCGGTAAAGGCACCGTTTTCCTCGCGGTAGGCCACGATGTTCTTGGCCACGCTTGGCGTGATGCCCGATACGTATCCCAGCAGGCTCGCGCTCGCGGTGTTGACGTCGACGCCCACACGGTTGACGACGTCTTCCACCACGTGGCCCAGGGTGCGCGAAAGCTCGGTCTGGTCAAGGTCGTGCTGGTACTGGCCCACGCCGATGGACTGGGGCGGAATCTTAACGAGCTCTGCCAGCGGGTCCTGCAGGCGGCGACCCAGGCTCATGGCGCCACGAACGGTGACGTCCAGGTCGGGGTATTCCTGACTGGCGAGCTCGGAGGCGGAGTACACCGACGCGCCGGCTTCGTTGACGATGGTGTAGCGAAGGCTGGGCGCCTGCTCGGCGATGAACTCCGAGACGACTTCCTCGGTCTCGCGGCTGGCAGTGCCGTTGCCGATGACGATGGTGTTGACGCCGTCCTTCTTGACGAGGCGGGCGAGCTCGCGCTTGGTGCCGGCGACGTCGTGGCGCGGCTTGGTGGGGTAGACCACGCCGTGGTCGAGTAGCTTGCCGGTCTCGTCCATGACGGCGACCTTGCAGCCGGTACGGTAGCCCGGATCGAGCGCGAGCACGCGGGCACCGCGCACGGGGCGTGCCGAGAGCAGCCCCTCGAGATTCTTGGCAAAGACGTTGATGGCCTCGGTCTGGGCGCGAACGGTGAGTTTGGCGCGGGCCTCGCGCTCCAGCGAGGGGGCCATCAGGCGCTTGTAGCCGTCGGCGATGGCGGCATCAAAAACAGGCGCGAAGACGCCCTGGCGTCGGGGCCAACGGCTGCCGAGGCGTGCCGTGGCGGCAGCGCCGTCGACGTTCACGCGCACGCGGAGCTTGCCCTCGCGCTCACCGCGGTCGATAGCCAGCACGCGGTGGTTGGGTATACGGCGCAGTGGCTCGTCATAGCTGTAGTACGGCTCGTAGGGGGTCTTCTCGGCGGGGTCGGTGGCCTCGACGACGATATCGGCGGTGTTTTGCGTAAAGGCGCGCAGGTCGGCGACGTTCTCGGGGTCTTCGGCCACCGTCTCGGCCACGATGTCGGCGGCGCCGGCGAGCGCCTTCTCGGGCGTGTCGAAGCCGGCCTCCTCGTTGACGTATGCCGCAGCGGCGTCGAGCGCGCTGCCCTTGGCCGAGGCCTGCATAATGATCATGTTGGCGAGCGGCTCCAGACCCGCCTCGCGGGCCTTCTGCGCGCGGGTCATGCGCTTTTTGCGGTAGGGCTTGTAGAGGTCCTCGACACGCTGCAGCTGCGTGGCCTCGCGAATCTGCTGCTCGAGTTCGGGCGTGAGTTTGCCCAGGGCGTCGATAAGCAGGATGACGTCCTCTTTACGCTGCTCAAGATTGCGCAGGTAGGACAGGCGCTCGTCGAGCGCGCGCAGGGCGACGTCGTCCATGCCGCCTGTGGCCTCCTTGCGGTAGCGCGAGATAAAGGGAATGGTGTTGCCCTCGTCGATGAGCTTGACGGCCGCCTCGATGTTGGCGGCTTTAAGGTTGAGCTCGCGGGCGAGCTGACCGATAAGATCCATGAAACTCCTTGCGTTTGAGGTGCGTTTGCAGCACAGGGCTACCAAGGATACCACCCGTCCCAAAAGACTGTTTTGGGCCCGCGCCACGAAAACGACCTATCTACTACGTTTGAACCGTATGGGTCGACCATCCCCCGGTTTTCCGAGAATACGCAAGCTGTCTACCTGCGGTTTTTACTTCGCGAAATTTGGCACGGTTGAGGGCGATCGGTTAAACGTAGTAGATAGCCCCATTTCGTAGCGGACGAATCAAGCCGAGGTGCAAAAAGGCCCCCGCCCCAGAAAAATCGTCGGCAAGGTAGCAAAATGCCCCGCGGACAGGAGGCTGCTCGCGGGGCAAAGAAGAGGGGCTTGTTGGTGGCGGACCGAGGGGCTCGGCATGGGGTTTTGCCGCGGCCGCTCTTAAGGCGTTACAGCTCGACGAGCTGGCCGGTTTCGGCGGCCTCCTTGATGGCGTTGAGAAGCGTGAGCGTCTTGACGTTGTCGGCGGGGGTCACGACGGGCTCGACCTCACGGCGGACAACCTTCACAAAGTGCTTGAGCTGCATCTTGTGCGGCAGCGCTGGGTCGACGGCCGGAATCTCCATCTGCAGCGGCTTGTGCCAGTTGGAGGCGCCGTCGTAGGAGAACTGGTGCAGGCGGGGCCGCGGGAAGGGGGCCCGCGGGCCGCCGGCAAA
>ENA-OQIE01000407-OQIE01000407.1-human-gut-metagenome-genome-assembly--contig:-NODE-407-length-30750-cov-5.277834_pt1 | contig 30750 bp, 30 predicted proteins | sample MGYA00242569_ERZ504731 | MGnify/ENA primary metagenome ERZ504731 (study PRJEB26092, sample SAMD00036208) | human gut metagenome | host: Homo sapiens | study: EMG produced TPA metagenomics assembly of...
GTCCGAATCTTGAAAGCTTTTCGGATAAATCTGATATACAACTGCATTTTTCCACCATTTATTCTTATTTTCCATACTCAATTTTGATATCTCTCCGGCAAATTGTATGATTCTACCGGGATATCCTCTCCTTTCTTTATTTTCTCTAAATTCTGTCCCAGTTCTATTCCACATTTCTTCTTTACCTGAGCGATATAAAGATTAGACACCTTCATTTCACCTCAACATTATCATCCGGCTTTTATTTCAGTTGGGACAAAAGAACAACCGTCTCTACATGCACCGTATGCGGAAACTGATCCACCGGCGTCACATCCTTAAGTTCATATCCCTTTGCTCTTAAGAACTTCACATCCCTCGCAAGCGTTGCACTGTCGCAGCTTACATACACGACTTTCTCCGGCTGCATATCCACGATCGTCTGAAGCAGGGATTCCTCACAGCCCTTTCTCGGCGGATCGACCACGATCACATCAGCGTGCGCCGTCTCTCCGTTATGTGTCTTTTCATATTCTTTATAATATTCCGGCAGAACTTCTTCTGCCTTGCCTACATAGAATTCCGCATTCGTAATGTTATTAATCTTCGCATTATTCTTTGCATCGTCAATGGCCTGAGGTATAATCTCTACACCATATACCTGCTTTGCTTTCTTCGCAAGGAACAGGGAAATGGTTCCGATTCCGCAGTACAGATCCCACACTGTCTCATTGCCTGTAAGACCTGCATAGTCCAGTGCCAATCCGTATAACTTCTCTGTCTGGACCGGATTCACCTGGTAAAATGACAGAGGGGAAATCTGATACTTGATCTCACCGATATAGTCTGTGATGAACTCTTGCCCCCACAGAAGGCGGATCGTATCGCCCATGATCACATTCGTCTTCGCCGTATTCGAGCTGAGTGTGATGCTTGTCATGCCCGGAATCTGTCGGAGACGTCCGACCAGATCATGGCAGTGCGGAATGGTCTTTCCATTGATGACCAAACACACCATGATCTCATCCGTTTTAAATCCGTAACGGAGCAGCACATGGCGCACCAGTCCCTTATGTTTCACTTCATCGTATGCCGGAATTTCAAATTCTTCCATAAAATCCAGGATACAGTTCAAGATCTCTTCATTCACTTCCACACCAAGTACACAGTCTGTATTCCCAATAATGCTGTGTGTTCTGCCGGCATAGAATCCGGCGGTCACTCTGCCGTCTTTGTCTGTCCCAATCGGAAACTGTGCCTTATTACGGTAGCGGAACGGCTGCATTCCTTCCTCGTCCATGCCGACAACCGGATGCATGATCTGATCCAGAAGTTCACCCGGAACTTCTCCGATCCGCTCCAGATTGCCGCGTACCTTAGATTCTTTAAATGCAAGCTGTGCCGGGTACTTCATCTCCTGTATCTGACATCCACCGCATTTTCTCGCCATCGGACAGACCACTTTCTCTACGCGGTCTTCCGACGGAGTCAGGACATTCATCAGGCGGGCATAGCCGTAATTCTTCTTGGCTTTCATGACCTTTGCCTCTACAACATCCCCTATAATGGTATCTTTGATGAACAGTGTATACCCGTCCACCTTGCCGATGCCTTCTCCTCCGACTCCGATATCTTCAATTTTAACCTTTACTAATTCATTCTTCTGCATCATTAAATAACTGTCTTTCTGATATTTGATTCAAACAGGCGGTTATATCCCAGCCAGTCATTACCTTTTTTATCTTTGAATAACTCTGTCAGGGTCTGCATCTTCGCATCTGCATTGTCAGCAAGATTCAGAGCCATCGCCTCGGCAAGTGCCGGTTTCTTCGGGGAACCGTATTCCAGTTCTCCATGATGTGCAACAATACAGTGTTTTAATTCGTTCGCAAGTTTCTCCGGAAAATCCGGGATATTGCGGACTGCATCTCCGATCATCTCCACACCGATCACGATATGTCCCAGAAGCTGTCCTTCGTCTGTGTAATCATTTTCCGGGAAAGATGACAATTCCTTCGTCTTTCCGATATCGTGACAGATTGCCGCCGTGAAAAGCAGATCCTTATTCAGGATCGGATATGCCCCTGCCATGTAATCGCAGAACTTCACAACACTCAGTGTATGTTCCAAAAGTCCTCCGGCAAACCCGTGATGTACCGTCTTCGCGGCCGAATGTCCCTTGAAATTACGGATAAATGTCTCGTCTTTTATAAAGTAATAATCCAGTACTTGTCTCAGATACTGGTTGTCTACTTTCTTAATGTATCCAAGCAGTTCCTCATACATGCCATCTGTACTTTTCTCTGTTGTCGGCATATAATCGGCCGCGATGTATTCGCCTTCCTGCACCTTTCTGATCTGCTTGATATTCATCTGCAGATTATTGTTATAGCTGATGATCTCACCATATACCTCAATGAAATCCAACTCATCATAGTCTGCGATCCCGCCGGAATTCGGATCCCATACTTTTCCGTCCAGTGTTCCGGTCTTATCCTGAAGGATAAGATTATCATACGGTCTTCCGTTTCTGGTCTCCGCCGAACGCTTTCCTTTACACAAATATACATTTCTGATTGTTTCCCCTTCGTGAAGGGTATTGATATATCTCATCTTATTTCCTCTTTCTATATTCTATATCTTTATTTTACAACTGCCCCGGCACCAAAGCATCCATCCGGCAGACTACTCCTTACTTCCGACTGTCACGTCAAAGGAAATGTCCACATAACCACCGGATCCTTGTCTCTGTCCTTTGAGTCTGATCTTACTGCCGCTTTTCTGGTCCCGCAGCACACTCTGGTAGACTGACAGTGATGTTATCTTCTTCCCTGCTGCCTCCGTAATGATGTCTCCACTCTGGATCCCTGCTGCCATTGCCGGTGAATCTGTCTCTACAGTCCGGACATACACGCCTCCGGGAATTCCCTGCGCTTCGATCTCTGCCGTCACATCCAGTCCGCGGATTCCGATATATGGCACCGCCTGACCGTTGGATAACAGTTCAATCTCTGATTTCAATCCTGAGATTCCATAACCAGTCACCAGTTCTCTGCTGCTGTTCCCGGATATGCCCTGGTCAACAATTCCAACCACTTCGCCCGACAGGTTGATGATCACACCTGTCCCGTCCTCTGCCGCACCAATGTCTGTACAAAGAAGCGGATAACTTCCGTCATCACCGTCCAGTTCATTTCTGCTGCTCGCAATCGTTCCGAATCCAACCGCTCCCGCATAACCGAACGGTTTTCCGAGAACCACCGCAGCATCTCCTTTCTGTACCGAACCGGAACTGCCAAGAGTTGCAATACTGATCTGCTGCCATGTTGACTGCGCGATGCTGCTTTTGGCTACAGCATAGATCGCAAATCCAAGACTTTCATCCTTCTTCTTCACAGAAGCCTGCTTCGTTGTCCCATCTGCGAATCTGATATGAATCTCTTTTGTATTTCTTAATATAGAAGTCTTTCCGTATATCAGAAGTTCCTGTCCATTATCCGCAATGATCAGTCCGGACACACTGTTCTTATTATCATAAGATTCTTCCGTCCAGTCCTGCTCTCCCGAGATACCGATGACCTCAACTACCGATTTTGCGGCTTCGGATGCTACTGAATTCATTGCTTTCTGAAGTTCTCTGTAACTGTCAATGCCAAGCGTCTGTACTGTACTGTCATTGCCGGTATCTGCAGTAGTTTTATCCAACTTTTCTTCCTCTTTTTCTTCTGGTATTACAACTTCCTGCGAATCTCCGGGAAACTTTTCATCCAGCCATGGTCTGAGCGCAGAAAAACTAATGCAGGCACACACACCGAACACCACTCCAAGCCCTGCGATCCGAAGCAGATCTTTACGGTGCTTTTTCCCGCGGCTGTTCTCATCTTTGATTGTTTCCTGCATAAATAAATACTCTGATTTTTCAGTTTTATTTCCAGGTTCGCCCTGTTCATTTTTCAGATGTTTCTGCTCATCCATCAGCTCTTCCGTCTCCTTTACAATCCTTTTTATAGTATACCGTATGGAATGGGAATGTTCAATATTATCCTTTTCTTTATAGCGCAAATAAGGTAGAATAGTTACTGACCAGAATTACTGTACATACAGTAACATAGAATAGATCCAGGTGAAAAACATGAATAAAAAAACATTAACGAAATTAGAATATCATAAAATTATTGACATCTTAATAGAACAGGCAACCTCTTTCGGCGGCAAAGAACGCTGCAAGAGATTGAAACCCATGACCTCTCTTCCGGATATCAATACTGCACAGGAACAGACTGCCGCCGCATTTACCCGTATCATCAGGAAGGGGCGCCCTTCTTTCGGAAGCTGCAACCCAGTCGGGGAATCTTTAAAGCGTCTGGAAGTCGGTGCAGCTCTTGGAAGCGGGGAACTCCTGCGCATCTGTAAGCTTTTGGAAAATGCAGGGCAGATCAAAGCCTACGGCCGTCATGAGACTGTAGACGATGCGGAAGATTGTCTGGATATATTTTTCCAGCAGATTGAGCCGCTGACACTGATCAGCACCGAGATACGCAGATGTATCATTGACGAAGATGAGATCAGCGATGATGCCAGCAGCACTCTGAAGCAGATCCGCCGCTCCATGAACCAGATCAACGATAAAGTACATTCTACCTTATCTTCTCTGGTCAATGGTTCACTCCGCACCTATCTGCAGGATTCGATCATCACAATGCGCGGGGACCGCTACTGTATCCCGGTCAAAGCCGAATACCGAAGCCAGGTATCCGGTCTGATCCACGATCAGTCTGCCACGGGCTCTACCCTGTTCATCGAACCAATGTCTGTTGTAAAACTGAACAATGACCTGAAAGAACTTTACGGCAAAGAGCAGGAAGAGATACAGATCATCCTTGCACGCTTAAGTGCCGATGTCGCAGAATATACAGAGTCCATCCGCACCGACTATAAAATCATGACGGAACTGGACTTCATTTTCGCAAGAGGGAACCTTGCAATTCTTATGAACGCAAGTAAGCCTGTCTTCAATACAAAGGGAAAAATCCATATCCGCGAAGGACGTCATCCTCTGTTAGATAAGAAGAAAGTCGTTCCGATCACCGTCACTCTCGGTGACACTTTCGACCTTCTGATCGTAACCGGACCAAACACCGGCGGTAAGACTGTTTCCTTAAAAACGGTCGGATTATTTACCCTGATGGGACAGGCGGGACTTCATATTCCTGCACTGGACCGTTCGGAGCTTGCTCTTTTTGAAAATGTATATGCCGATATCGGGGATGAACAAAGTATTGAGCAGAGCCTCAGTACCTTCTCCTCTCACATGACGAACATCGTCTCATTCTTAAAACATGTAGATGAACATTCTCTGGTGCTGTTCGATGAGCTGAACGCAGGAACCGACCCTACTGAAGGTGCCGCTCTCGCGATCGCCATCTTAAGCTATCTCCATCAGCGAGGTATCCGCACCATGGCAACCACTCACTACAGTGAGCTGAAAGTCTTCGCCCTTTCCACACCAGGTGTTGAGAATGCCTGTTGTGAATTTGATGTCGAGACGCTCAGTCCGACTTACCGTCTTCTGATCGGTATCCCGGGAAAGAGTAATGCGTTTGCCATCGCAGGAAAGCTTGGCCTTCCTGATTACATCATCGATGATGCCAGAACACACCTGACCGAACAGGATGAATCCTTCGAAGACTTGTTAACCGATCTCGAGACAAGTAAGCGTACTATCCGGAAAGAACAGGAAGAAATCGAGCACTACAAACGTGAGCTGGAACGTCTCGAAGAAGAGACCCGGCAGAAACGTGACAAATTAGAAGAACAGCGCGACCGCATCATCCGTGAAGCCAATGAAAAAGCGCATGAGATTCTGGCCGATGCCAAGGAAACCGCCGATGAGACGATGCGTAACTTCCACAAGTTCGGCAAGGCAAATATTTCCGTTGCCGAGATGGAAAAAGAACGTGAACGTCTCCGTAAGAAAATGAATGCCACACAGAATTCCATGAAGACGGATGCGAAAAAACCGAAAAAGACTTACAAAGCCAGTGATTTCAAGTTGGGTGAATCTGTCAAAGTACTCAGCATGAACCTGACCGGATCTGTCACTTCACTTCCGGATGCCAAAGGGAATGTCACCGTGCAGATGGGAATCTTGCGCTCCACAGTCAACATTTCTGATCTGGAGATCACCGACGAAGCGCCGGCATATTCATTTGCCGGAAGAACTCGTCAGACCGGCAAAGGTAAAGTTAAAATGGGCAAATCCCTTGCGATCAGTCCGGAGATCAATCTTCTTGGAAAAACGGTCGATGAGGCGGTGGCCGAACTGGATAAGTATCTGGATGATGCATCGCTTGCACATCTCAGTTCCGTAAGAATCGTTCACGGAAAAGGTACCGGGGCCTTAAGAGCCGGCATCCACAAATATCTGAAGCGGCAAAAACATGTCAAATCATTCCGTCTTGGGGCTTTCGGCGAGGGTGACGCAGGCGTAACCATTGCCGAACTGAAATAAAACAAAAAAATACATCTGCATATGGGAGGCGTATACATCTATGAATAAACAGAAAATCCTGATCGTCGATGACGATGAAAATATTGCCGAACTGGTCTCTTTATATCTGGCCAAAGAATGCTTTGATACCATGATGGTCCACGACGGCGAACGGGCACTGATTGCCTTTGATACTTACAAACCGAATCTGGTCCTTTTAGATCTTATGCTGCCTGGTATCGATGGATATCAGGTCTGTCGTGAGATCCGCACCAGATCCAACACCCCAATCATCATGCTCTCAGCTAAAGGCGAAGTATTCGACAAGGTACTTGGTCTTGAACTCGGCGCAGATGATTATATTATGAAACCGTTCGATGCCAAAGAGCTTGTTGCCCGCGTAAAAGCTGTTTTACGCCGCTATCAGGTTGGTTCAAAACCTGAGACCCCTCAGGCAGATAAGGGAAAATGTGTCGAATATCCTGGAATTGAGATCAATCTGACTAATTATTCTGTCATTGTTGACGGACATACCGTTGAGATGCCGCCGAAGGAACTGGAACTTCTTTATTTCCTCGCATCTTCTCCAAATCAGGTCTTCACCAGAGAACAGCTGCTGGATCAGATCTGGGGTTACGAATACATCGGCGATACCCGTACCGTAGATGTTCATATCAAACGTCTCCGCGAGAAGATCAAGGATCACAACGGCTGGAGTCTCAGCACCGTATGGGGAATCGGTTACAAATTTGAAGTAAAATAACAGCGGGTAGATATCATGAAAAGTACATTATATTTAAAATTCATATTTATCTATATCATATTCGGATTCTTAAGCCTTTTTACAGCCGCAACGCTGACAGAGAATCTGGTCCGTACACCAATCTTTAACCGTGTAAGTAACAGCATGTACCGGGAAGCTACGATGGTTGCCACCAGCTATCTTCCCGGTTATTTTTCCGGTGAATTGCAGGAATCCGATACACAGATGATCTTATCCGGGATTGAGACCCAGCTGGATGCCGCAGTCTGGTTCGTTTCCAGGGACGGTAACATGATCGCCTCCGCTCATTCCGGTGAGTACCCATCCGCTCCGGATACGATCAAGGATTTTGATCCTGCCGAATCCGGAAGTGACCGTTCACAGACCGGTGATTATCATGGATATTTCGACAATGATGTCATCACTGTGACCGTTCCGGTGACTTACGGGTATTTTCCAAAAGGTTATCTGATGATCCATCAGTACACTACCGTCGTTGATACTATGACGGATATATTGATGCGTGGTGTATATATCACATTCATCGTGATCTTCCTGCTCTCGTTCATTATCCTGCTGGCATTCCATTTCCTTGTCTACCGCCCGCTTCACAAGATTACCGAAGCTGCAACACAGTATGCTTCCGGCAATCTGGAGTATGAGATTCCGGTCACGACCGAAGACGAGATGGGTTATCTGTCTGCATCACTGAACTATATGTCTTCACAGCTTCGTGATATGGAAGATTACCAGAAGAAATTTGTGGCAAATGTATCCCACGATTTTCGTTCTCCACTTACTTCTATCAAAGGGTATATAGAAGCTATGACAGACGGAACTATCCCGCCTGAACTACATGAGAAGTACCTGAAGATTATCTTATTTGAAACGGAACGTCTGACAGACCTGACACATGATCTGCTGACATTAAATGAATTCGACACCAATCACCTGCTTCTCAACCGGGAAGTATTCGATATCCACGAGATGATCAAACACGTGGCAGCATCCTTCGAGGGAGTCTGCACCCAGAAAAAGATCTCTATTGAACTGATCTTCGCAACAAAGCATCTGAATGTAAATGCCGACAAACGTAAAATCCAGCAAGTCTTATACAACCTGCTGGACAATGCCATTAAATTCAGCGATCCGGATTCTATTATTACCATCGAAACAACAGACCGCGGTGAAAAAGTATATACAGCAGTCAAAGATAATGGGATCGGAATTCCAAGAGCGGCACTCGGAAAAATCTGGGAACGTTTTTACAAAAGTGATCTCTCCCGCGGGAAGGATAAGAAAGGCACCGGTCTTGGACTTGCGATCGTGAAAGAAGCGGTGCAGGCACATGGTGAGAACATCACTGTAGTGAGTACGGAAGGAGTAGGAACAGAGTTTTCATTTTCACTTCCGAAAGCTGCAGGTTAATGTGACAGGGAATGTTTCCTGATCTCCATAAAAAGAAAGTCACTTCTGCTCATATTCACAGAAATGACTTTCTTTTTTATTTTGTATAGAGTATCTTCTGCACTTCATCCGTCTTCAGATTCTCTTTTGTCACCCAGGTATATCCGGTATTCACTACAGCTTCATTTCCCATATCAAGAGAAGCTCTTGCCGCAGCCACCACGGTTGCGTATCCCATGCCGAATGGATTCTGCACGATCAATCCATCAACCGTACCGTCTTTCAGATCCTGGATCTCATCATCATTGGCATCAAAACCGATCACTTTTACTTTTTTCTCCATTTTATTTCTTTCCAGTCCATCAACTGCCAGTTTCACAGAATCACCGTTTGCCGCAAAGCAGCCGGTGATATTCGGATGTTTGGCAAGGATGTAATCGACTACCTGGTCTTCTGTAATACTGTCTGCAGCCACTATATCTTCTCCGGTAAGCTGTCCATCCGGAAGTTCACTGTCTTTTGGACGATAAGTTCCGGCATTGATCTCGTCAGATACTGTCTTCTGCATATTGCTCAATTCATCCATGTGATATACATTTACCACAGAAATATTCGGATGGTTTGCTGTCAGTTCATCCGTCACCGCTTTTTCTCTCTGAAGAGCAGCCTGTGATTTCGAATCCTGAATGAACAGAACTGCTTCCCCGCTGTCTCCCATCTCTTCTGCCAGTCTCTGTGCTGCTTCTGTTCCTGCAGCTACATTGTCTGTCGATACATCCGCAGCCACTCCCTGATAATCAGACCCGGAATCAAAAGTGACAACCGGGATCTCGCTGTCTGTTGCGAGATCAAACTGTACCTGGCAAGCCTGCAGATCTACAATCGAGATTCCGACCGCAACCGGATATCTGTCCAATTCTTCATCCAGAAGGTTCACCTGATCATCCACATTATCTGCTTTATCCGGTGCATTATACGTTACTTTTATCTTATCTTTTCCTGCATATCCAAGACTTGCATTCAGATCCTCTGCAGCCTGTGTCACGCCTTTCTTTACTTCGTCCCAATACTGCGTACCATTCGCCTTTCCTATAATAGAAATGTAGTCTCCCTTTTTCAGCTTCAGTCCGTTTGTATTATTATAAGCCGCCGGACTGATCAGGTCTAATTTGCCCTGATATTCCTTCTCTTCTGTCTTGGTTGTATTCTTCTCTGCTTCAATCTTCTTCTCTTCATCCGTTGCTTTCGGTGTCTGCTGACATCCGCATACAAGCAGTGCCGTACCAAGCAGCATAGCAATGATTCGATTTCTTTTCATTTTCCTCTCTCCTATATCCGGTATCATTTCTACCTGTATTATATTCTACTCCTATTTTCACTTCTATTTTTCTTATACTTCATCAGCATTCTATACTATACACCAAAACGGTGAAAATTTGTTGAATTTTTTATTGAAATTTTTCTTAATTTTAACCGGGATTTACCCAAAATTCAAAAGAACGTCTCTTTTCACCATCGAATATGCTTTTTCACAACAGTATCTGCTAACGCAAGTTAGTTATGACTAAACTTTTATGTATTTCCAAAAAAACATGTAATTTACTTGTTTATTTCAGCTTTTTGTATTATGATATGGACAGAGACAACGAATTGGTTTATGTCTAGAATTTAAACTCAAAGGAGGGTATAATACTATGGCACACGTAATTGGTGATGAATGTGTAAGCTGTGGATCTTGCGAAGCTGAATGTCCAGTAGGAGCTATTTCTCAGGGAGCAGAGCATTATGAAATTGATGCTGACGCTTGTGTAGATTGTGGAGCATGTGCAGCTCAGTGTCCAGTAGGAGCTATTTCTGAAGGCTAATCATTCGAAATAAGAAGCATATACAAAGAACCTGCCAACAGCAGGTTCTTTTGCATATTCAGGCAAACTCATGCGCAGTATTTATGTACTGCGCATTTTTCAACATTTTTGTTTCCCTCGACGGATTCTGACGAAATCGGTGCTTTCCCCTGTGCTATGATACATTTACCCATAAGGGACAAGTATTATAATATAAGGGGGTATCTAATGTGGGAAATCATACCAATGCTTTGAATACTTTAGAACAAATCAAACGCGAGACCAAAGATGATGCCAGACTATATGCATGTATCAGGGATCTCTACGAACAGGGTGTCTCCCTTTCCGATCTCAAAGCCCTGATCCCGGATATCAGACGGACCAGGGAACAGCTTCAGTTAAAACGCATGCTGCAGAATAACAACGAAGTGCTTCTCAACATGTTCAGCCAGGAGATGACATTTCTTCTGGATGCAAAAGAACGCCAGGAAGAGCTGGAATTCAAAAAACTGGACCAACTGATCCGCCAGCAGCAATCCTTCCGGAAAGCTTCGGCCGATACCGGTCCAGTAAAAAAACTAAAACGAATCTTCCTGTCTGCTTAGGTTCGCAAACTTTGTGTACTCACCTAACCAGGCCAGATTAACGGTCCCTACCGGACCGTTTCTTTGTTTTGCGATAATGATTTCTGCCTGTTTTTTGAACTCTGAATCTTTGTTATAGTATTCATCCCTGTAGATAAACATTACCACATCCGCATCCTGCTCAATGGCTCCGGATTCACGGAGATCAGAAAGCATCGGCCGCTTGTCCGGCCGGCTTTCTACCGCACGGCTTAACTGTGACAGCGATACAACCGGCACATTCAGCTCTCTGGCAAGTCCCTTTAACTGACGGGAAATGTCTGAGACTTCCTGCTGTCTGGATTCGGAACTCTTTCCTACACTTCCGGTCATTAACTGTAAGTAATCGATGATGATGATATCCAGTCCGTGCTCCAGCTTGTATTTCCTGCACTTTGATCTTAATTCCGAGATGGAGATACCCGGTGTATCATCAATGATCAGTTTCGACTGACCGATCACACCTGCTCCTTCAATCAGTTTCTCCCAGTCGGAATCTTTCATATTACCGGTTCTGAGTGACTGTGCATCTACCTGTGATTCCAGTGAGAACAGTCGGTTTACCAGTTGTTCCTTTGACATCTCAAGACTGAAGATGGCAACCGCTTTATTCTTCTTGAACGCCATATACTGTGCGATGTTCAGGACAAATGCCGTCTTACCCATGGACGGACGCGCTGCGATCAGGATGAAATCCGACGGCTGGAAGCCGGACAGTTTATAATCCAGATCGATGAATCCGGTCGGGATTCCTGTAACGGTTCCCTTACTCTTAGATGCCTTTTCAATCCTATCCAGCGCATTCAAGACCACCTGCTTGATCGGAACATATTCGCCGGTCGTTCGTCTCTGTAATAACTGGAACATGGATTTCTCGGTCTGCTCCATGATAGACTCCAGAGGTTCTTTTCCGGCATAGCACATATTTTCAATCTCTTCATTCAATTTGATCATCTTACGCATCACAGATTTGTCTGCCACGATCTGTGCATAATATTTCACATTCGCAGAAGTCGGCACTGCTGTCACCAGGTCTCTGACAAATTCCAGACTGGCAATCTCTGCCGGTACATCTTTTTCCTTCAGTCGTTCCTGCAAAGTAATCAGATCGACCGGTTTTCCTTCATTGAACAGTTCGATCATCGAATCAAAGATCACTCCATATGACGCCTGATAAAAATCATCACCACTGATGATTTCTCCTGCAGTGGTGATGGCATCTTTATCCATAAGCATGGCGCCGACAACAGACTGTTCTGCTTCGATGCTGTGTGGCATGACTCGTTTGATGAGTGCTTCTTCCACGCCTGAATTCCTCCTATGCTTCTTCTTTTACAACAACTTTCAGCTCAGCCGTTACCTTTGGATGCAGCTTAACCGGAACCGTATGTGTTCCCAGTGTTCTGATCGCTTCTTTTAACTGAACTTTCTTCTTATCAATTGTAAGATCCATCTGTTTTTTGACTTCTTCTGCAATCTCCTTTGAAGATACAGAGCCGAACGCTCTGCCGCCTTCACCCATCTTGATCGCAACTTCAATCTTTCCTGCTTCGATCTTTCCGCCAAGTTCCTGGGCATCTTCATACTGCTGCTGAGCGATCTTGTCATCGTTCGCTTTCTTTAATTTCAGGTCATTTAAATTCTTTCCGTTAGCTTCTACACCTTTATTTTTCTTTAAGATGAAGTTTCTTGCGTATCCGTCGCTGACGTTTACGATCTCTCCCTTTTTACCAAGTGACTTTACGTCTTCTGTCAAAATAACTTTCATTACAAGTCTCCTCCTTCTATCATTTCGTCAATCACCTGTTTTAAGCAGGCTACCGCTTCATCCATATCAGTATGGTTAAACTGTGCACCTGAAGCGTTCATATGACCGCCTCCGCCCAGACGTTCCATGATGATCTGTACGTTAACTTCATCGATCGAACGTGCGCTGACGTATATTCTTCCATTATATTCTGTTAATACAAATGATGCCTTGATCGCACTGATGTCCAATAATTCATTTGCCGCCTGTGCCCCGATGATCGTCGGGCTTTCAATGTGAAGATCCACACCCCTTGCAATGGCAAATTTGTTACGGTACACTTCTGCACTGCTGATGATCTCCGCTTTTGCCCTGTAAGATTCCATATCGTCACGGAACAACTTTCTTACCAGCGTAATATCTGCACCGGACCTTCTCAGGAATGCTGCCGCTTCAAAAGTACGGACTCCGGTACTGTTCACAAAGTTGTTGGTATCGATCATGATGCCGGCATACAGGCTGCTCGCCTCAATCTTCGGGATCTTGATCCCATCTACAATATACTGCAATACCTCTGATACCATCTCACAAGCCGATGAGGCATATGGCTCAATATAAGATAACAGCGCATTATCAATATTGTCACTGCTCTGTCTGTGATGATCCAATACCACGATCGTCTTCGTTGTCTTCAGAAGGTCCTCACACTCTGTCATCATCGGACGGTTCGTATCTACAACGACTACCATTGAATTCTCGTCTGCCATATTCATCGCCTGTGACGATGTCAAAAACAGATCATCCGGGTAAGCCGGATCTTGTTCGAATAATTCATATAAAGGCCTGAGCGATGCTGACACTTCATTGATCACAATATAAGCACGTTTCTCCAGTGCCAGTGCCGCACGATAGATTCCCATTGCCGCACCGAACGCATCCACATCTGTCAGCTTATGCCCCATAACGAATATCTTATCTTTGACCGTGATAAATTCACGCAGTGCCTCGGCTTTTACACGCGCCTTTACACGGGTATTCTTCGCTGTCTGTTCTCGCTTTCCGCCATAATAGGTAACACCGTGACAGTCCTTGATCACAGCCTGGTCGCCGCCTCTTGCAAGTGCGAGATCGATCGCTACACGCGCATAGTTATAACTCTGTGCATAAGAATCGGAACTCAGTCCCAGACCGATACTAAGTGTTGCCGGAATCCCATTTCCGATATTTACGGACTTTACATCATCCAGCAGGGAGAACTTATCTTCTTCCAGCTGTTTAAAATAAGACTTTCGGATGATAATGAAATACTTATCATTCTCCAGCTTCTTGACGATTCCGTCAACTTTTGCAATATACTGATTGATCTTACGGTCTACCAGAGCCATCAGAAGTGACTGTCTGACCTCTTCCACACTGTCGATCACTTCATCGTAGTTATCAATGTATACCAGGCCTGCAACCATTCTCTGTTCTTCATTTTCCCTAATCGTACGGTTCAGTTCTGTAACATCCTGAAGATATACCGCAATGAAATATTCCTTCTCCTTTGGCAATTCCATAAGCTGTTCCGTATCGCTGAATCCCTCTACCGATACTCTGCGCAGTTCTGCCTGGTATTCCTTATCATCATAATATACTTCCATCGTGACCTTCTGCTGATCCTCTTTTGGAAATATACTCCGGTTCAATTCCGGAATGTATTTACTGATGTAAGCTTCTCCTTTTGGCTTTCCGCCCAGAATTGCTTCGAATTCGTCATTCATCCAGACTGCTTTCCCATCATCTAACAGGATTGCATAGGGAATCGACAGTTCCCTCAGCAACGTATTCTGGACAATGCCATACTGTGCAGCAAATTCCACGAGATCCTTCATGATGATATTCTTACTGTAAAAATACAGTCCGCCTACCATGATGATATATATCAGCACGAATACGGCCATCAGGATTCCCGCTCTGTGATCCATCTTATACACCCACAGATCCATTGCGATCAGGAGCAATGCCATGATTGCCGGCCACTGAATATAAAGCTTCAACTGGCCTTTCAGCTGCACCTTTCCATTTTCATTCTTTTTTTCCATGATTCTCGCCTCTGTTCGTGAGTCTTACTCACTACTTTTGCACTACAAAATGCCGATGGCATCTCACACTACACTTTACATACGTGATGATTATACCATTTCTTATCATAAAAAGAAAGATGGGAAATCTTAACGTTCTGTTAAGTGTTCCCCATCTTTCTATGTTTTTATTTCTTAAGTTCCTTTTTCATTTATGCTTCATATCCGTTAGGATTCTGTGACTGCCATCTCCATGTGTCTGCGCACATCTCGTCCAGACCTTTTTCTGCTTTCCATCCAAGAACTTTCGCTGCTTTTGCAGGATCTGCATAACACATTGCGATATCTCCTGCTCTTCTCGGCTTGATCTCGTAAGGAATCTCCTTACCACATGCTTTTCCAAATGCTTTTACCATATCAAGTACGGAATATCCCACACCTGTTCCAAGATTGATCACGTCAAGTCCAGGATTGCTGAAGATATAATCAATTGCTTTCACATGTCCTTTTGCAAGGTCCACTACATGAATATAATCACGGACTCCTGTTCCGTCCGGTGTATCATAATCGTCCCCGAACACACCCAGTTTTTCAAGCTTTCCTACTGCCACCTGTGAAATGTATGGCATCAGATTATTCGGAATTCCCTTTGGATCTTCTCCGATACGTCCGCTTTCATGCGCTCCGACCGGGTTGAAATAACGAAGCAGGATGACATTCATATCCGGATTTGCCTTCTGTACATCTGTCATGATCTGTTCCATCATAGACTTTGTCCATCCATAAGGATTCGTGCACTGTCCCTTCGGACACTCCTCTGTGATCGGCATCTCTTCCGGACTTCCGTATACAGTTGCAGAAGAACTGAATACAATATTCTTAACACCGGTCTGTTTCATAACATCCATCAGTGTCAGAGTTCCTGTTATATTATTACGGTAGTACTCTAATGGCTTCTGTACGGATTCTCCGACTGCTTTCAGTGCTGCACAATGGATAACCGCATCTACGCCTTCTTTTTCCAGCATTGCCTTCAATGCAGCTTCATCCATTACATCCCCTTCATAAAATGTAATCGTCTTTCCGGTAAGCTCTTCTACCCTTTTTAAAGATTCTTTAGATGAATTACAAAGATTGTCATATACAACCACTTCATATCCTTCATTCAAAAGTTCCAGTGCCGTATGACTTCCGATATAACCGGCTCCTCCGGTAATTAATATTTTCTTGGCCACAATAGTACCTCCTAGTTGTTACTATACTTTTTCACGATTTCGTTCATAGTATACCACTTTTGTTCCATATCTTCAACAAGCTTGAACTGGGTACGGCATCTGTCAAGATTATGACCTTCTCTGTGTATCCTGAAATATTTATCTCCCTGCAGATAATCTGTAAGGAAACGCATACCACATTCAAATGTCATCGTCTTTGCGCCCATCGGCATCAGCTCGATCTCCTTAGATGTCAGCTTTCCGTCACATCCTTTTAAAAATCCTTTTGTATACAATTCAAATAATTCCATACTGCAGGAGACTTTCGTAAGGTCTGTCTCATCCTCCAGTGCCGTACTTGCACCGAAACGGATGGAATCCCCGAAATCATTCATCGCAAGCCCCGGCATAACTGTGTCCAGATCGATCACACAGATTCCTTTCCCGGTCTTATCGTCCAGCATAACATTATTCAATTTTGTATCATTGTGTGTAACACGAAGTGGAAGCTCATGCCTGTCCAGCATTTCTGCAAAACAATTAGCAATCTCTTCTCTTTCGAGAACGAACCGGATCTCTTTCTCTACAGAAGCTGCTCTTCCCATAACATCTTCTTCCACTGCTTTCTTAAACAGCGCAAACCGGTTTCTCGTATCATGGAACTTTTCTATCGTCTCATGCAGTGTCTCCGCCGGATAGTCAGACAGCAGACTCTGGAAATTCCCGAATGCCACCGCACTTTCATAAAACTGCTCCGGCTTCTCTACCAGATCATAGGTACTTGCATCGGTAATAAATTTATAGGATCTCCAGTAATCTCCCGTAGAATCTATGTAATATGGTTTCCCATCAACCGCCGGGATCACATTCAATGTCTCACGTTCCGGATCTCCACCATTTTCTATAATCTTCTTTTTCAGAAATGATGTCACTCCTGTGATATTCTCCATGACTTCTACCGGTTTTGGAAATGCCGTAGAATTCATTCTCTGAAGAATGACTTTGATTCTTCCCATCTCGGCAATCTCGAATACCAGAAGAAATGTATCATTGATGTGTCCGCTTCCGTATGGACAGTCCTTTACTAATGTTCCTTCATATTTAAAATGTGCAATCGCTTCATCTCTTTGTTCCCGTGTTACAGGATTCATTTATTTTCCCTCCCAAAGATGCTGCGGGTACAGTCCTTCGTCTTTCATTCTCTGAATGGCTGCAACCACAACCGGTTTATCTTCTTTATAAGTTACTCCATACCATTTATCTGCGGATTTCAGTACCGATACTGTTGCTTTGTCTTCCGCAAGAAGATTACTTACTACAGTTGGCAGGAAATACTCGCATTTCATAGGATTCTCCTGCAGTCCTTTGTCAAGAAATGCCGGGAATCCTGCTTTGATCTCTTCTAAGATACTCTTTGTAAATCCCCACATGTTCATAGATACCGTTGTATCATCCGGTACCTGTACCCATGTATTACCGTCGTCTTCTGTGTATGCAACGCCGCCGTTGTACTTTTCGATTCTGGTACGTTCTGTTACGGATACCAGTTCTCCATTCTCATTCGTCTCACATACACCTCTGGATACATATCCGTTGTCCGTTACCGTATTGGCAAGATGATATCCGACCATTGTATATCTGTACTTATCATCATCTGCATGTGTAGACAGATAATCATAGATAAGCTTGAATGCTTCTACTCCATAATAGTCATCTGCATTGATCACTGCGAACGGTCCGTCAATCTCATCCATACAGCTATATACAGCATGTGCTGTTCCCCAAGGTTTTACACGTCCTTCCGGTACTTCATAGCCTTCCGGAATGTTGTCGATATTCTGATAAGCATATGCTACGTCCATGTATTTTTCCATACGTTTTCCCACATGCTCTTTGAACTCTTCTTCGATCTCGTGTTTGATTATGAATACGACCTTCTCAAAGCCGGCTCTCTTTGCATCATACATGGAAAAATCCATGATAATATGTCCGTCATTGTCTACAGGATCTAACTGCTTCAGACCTCCGTATCTGCTTCCCATTCCTGCTGCCATGATCACTAATACTGGTTTATTCATTATAATTACCTCCATGTCTTTAGGATCTTTCGTTTCTAGATTCATTGTAGTATAACTGTTTCCAGAAATCTTTGTCCTATTATTTTCTTAATTTGCATTATTTATGTGGTTTAATTGTTCCAGATAGCTGATGAATTTTTCTGCCATTTTCTGATTCTGTGCATTCACCATGATAGCCGCATGCGCATCATCATAAGAAATAATTTTCTTCTTTTTAAGCATATTATCTTCCGGAAAATCAATGGTTTCTTGAAAACCGTCCTGTTTTTTGTACTCTTGATATACATCTTCTCTACAGATCAGTACATCCACTGCATCTGCGCCTACCAGCGTTGTCAGCGCTGTCTTTGAGGACAGGCTTCCTCCATCTTCCGGAATGTTCGCCTGTATCCGGATGATCCCGTCCTTTTCGTCAATGCCTGCGTATTTACAGAAATCTTTGTTCAATTCTTCTGCCTTCTGCGAATCGCCCCCTGTGACCGCTACATTCAGAAGAACTGTCGTATGTCTGCCCTTGTACATCATACAGCCAAGGTAGATAACACCGATTACCACTGCAAGTATAACCAGCCATATCTTATAGTACATCCACAGATATTCTACCTTTTTTCCCAACGGCATTGAACCAAAATTTTTGTCCAAATATACTTCCTCCTTGTCTTTTATCACTGTTTTTCATTATAGCATACTTCTGAACTAAAATAAGCGGAAGAGAACAGATTCCTGTTCCCCTCCGCATTCTTTTTTCATTAATACAATTAATATTCAACCTCTACCGGCATTCCAGTCTCTGCAGATTCAAGGATTGCAATGATTGCAAGTGCTGTTCTTCTGGAATCTTCCAGCGTTACTCTGAATTCTTTTCCATCCACCAGACGGTCTACGAAGTCTCTGATGCTTTCATAAGACAATCCTTTACAACGGTCAAATACCATATTAGATACCAGGATATCAGGCACAGTTGCTTTTTCTTCGGTTACCTCTTCGATCAGGTTATGGCTGGAAAGATCCAGACTGATCATTCCTTCTGTACACATTACGCTACATCTGAAATCATTGATATTGCGGTTTCCATTTGGCGTTACCCAGCCATTTTCCATGTGAGCTACAACACCGTTTTCAAATTCAATTGTTGTCAGATAGATATCCGGCACATCTACGCCAAGACCTTTTAAGATACCTTCCTTCTTTACGGAATATACACGTTTTGCTTCTGAGCCGACCAGCCATCTCAGTGAGTCAAGACTGTGGCTTCCAAGGAACCATAAGATAGAAGATTTTGAAGCCCATGAGAGCATATCTGTTGCCACCCACTTTACATCACTATGACGGATATATGCTGTATATGGTTTTCCAAGTTTTCCTGAAGAAATCTCCTGTTTTGCTGTATTAAATGGTGGATTCCAGCGGTTGTGAAGGTCTACCATACAACGTACACCGTTTCTCTCAACAGCTTCACAGATTCTTGCAATATCTTCCTTCGTTGTTGCCAGCGGTTTTTCGATCAAGATATCTTTCTTGGCATCTGCCATTGCGCATGCGATATCTGCGTGTGCAAAATCTGGTGTTACAATCGCTACTGCATCGATTTCCTCATCGGCTGCCATATCATGATAGTCTGTATATACTTTACGGATTCCAAATTCATCCGCAATCTCTCTGGCTCTTGCTTCATTCATATCGCAAATTGCTACCGGATCCGCAAAAAGATGTTCTGCATAGATAGACGCATGTGTGCGTCCCCAGGTACCAGCTCCAACAATACCCATTCTGATCTGTTTAATTTCCATAGTTGCATCCTCCTACTTTCTTCTATAATGTTATATGTCTATTGTTTACTGTTTTACGGCCCCGGCTGTCATACCGCTTACCAGATGTTTCTGCAGTAATAAGAACATCAGTACAACCGGTAACGTAATCAGAACAGCTCCAGCCATCAGTGTTCCCCAGTTCGTTGCATACTGACCAGAGAAACTTGCAATTCCAATTGGCAGTGTCCAGTTTTCATAACTCTTCATAAATGTACTTGCGAACAGGTATTCATTCCATCCATTGATGAACGAGAAGATACCGGTTGCCACCAGACCTGGTACAGTCAGCGGTAAAATGACTGTCGAAAAGATTCGGAATCTTCCTGCACCGTCTACTCTTGCTGCTTCTTCCAGAGAAATCGGTATTGTGTCAAAGAATCCTTTCATCATCCATGTACAGAACGGAATTGAAAACGTACAATATGCTGCTACAAGTCCAATCTTTGTATCCAAAAGCTGAAGATTACCCATAATTACGTATAACGGGATAATCAACAGTGATCCGGGAAGCACCTGTGTGGTTAATATGAAATAAGATAAAAATCCTCTTCCACGGAAACGAAATCTGGAGATTCCATAGCCGCCAAGTGTTGCAATGACCATCGAAAATACTGTTGTCAGCAATGATACAATTACACTGTTGCCCAGCCACTGCATAAAGTTAAATGTCGTGGAATGAGTGGTCAGCATTTCCTTATATCCCTGTATAGTTGCTTCTTTCGGAATGAATGACGGTGTTTTACTGTATACTTCTCCTGCAGTTTTAAATGATGTGGAAATCATCCATACAAACGGGAATAGTGCGAACATACACACAATCACAACCAGAATCACTGTAATTACTTTTTTACCTGTCTTTTTTTTCATATCTATTCCTCCTCCTTATTCAGGACCTTGAAATAGAAGAATGTGAATGCCAGCGCTACCAGAAGCATCAGCATACCGGCTGCAGAGGCCTTTCCAAAGTCAAAATATTTAAATCCTGTCTGCTGTATATAAATAGTCAGAAGTTCTGTTGCTCTTGACGGACCTCCCTTGGTCAGTACATAAGCGATTGCATAATCCTTGATCGTCCAGATAATCAGCAGTAAAAATACTGTTGTCGATACCGAACGGATTGCCGGAACTGTAATGTAACGGATTTTCTGAAATGTTGTTGCACCGTCAATATCTGCTGCTTCATACAGATCTGTGGATACACTCTGCATGCCCGCCAGCAGCATGATCGCAACATATGGAAAACCTTTCCATATGTTGACAACCATTGCCGCCGGAAGAGCAACCGACACATCCTGCAGATATGCGATATTGTGTGATAAAATTCCAGCATTGTTCAGCAAGAAGTTGATGATTCCATAATCCTTGTCATACATCAAGATCCATACCAGACACGCTACAACTTCAGGAACAGCCCATGGAATAATGATCAGTGCTCTTGCCAGACCACGTCCCAAAAACTTTGTATTTAACAACAATGCTGTGATAAATCCGATAATATATCTTCCCGCAACAGTTACCACGATATAAATCAGTGTAACTTTTACAGAATTAAAGAAGTATTCATCTTTCAGAACTTTTCCGTAATTCTCAAGCCCTACAAAATAATGTCCGTTTGGTGATGGTTTGGTCACATAATAATATTGAAAACTCATGATCGCCGCTTTCACCAGTGGAATAACCAGGAACAGGAATAATATCAGTACCAGTGGAACAAGGAAGGCATATGGTTCCATTTTTCTTTTCCATTTACCATTTTTCTTTGTCTGATTCATTTATGGACCACTCCTTACTTATTATTTTCTATTCAGCATCTCTGCTCATAACGTCTTCTACCTGTTTCTGTGCAGAATCCATCTCCGTCTGTACATCTGCTGCCTGCTCTGAGAACATCTTCTGTGCTGCATCCAGCATGATCTGTGAGATTTCTCCAAGCTGTGAGATGTTAGGGTCTGCCACAAGATCTGTGTAATTGTTCTGCATGAACTCAACAATCTTATGCTCTAATTCATGGTTCTTAATATATTCATCACTTGTAGAGTAATCTGTATTACTTGGAATCATACCGCAGTCAGCGATAATCTTCTGTGCTTCATCTGTTGTCATCCACTCAAGGAATGCATATGCTTCTTTTGGATGTTTACAGTTTTTACTGATCATAGTTACCAGTGGATAATTTGTCGGATTTGGTTTGTACGTCTTTCCATTATAAACAACGTCAAACTGTGGAATGATTCCGATATCGTCCATCATAGACTCGTCTCTTTCTTTGCACATTCCCACAAACCACGGTCCGTCCATGTTAAATGGAACATCTCCGTTCCAGAACATTTCTCTGGAATCTTTTTTGTCTGTTACCAGTTTTGCCGCTTTATCCTTTAAGATAAAATCCTGCCACCACTGTGCTGCCCATACATTTTCAGGTGCATTGATATTTACATTATCTGCTGTATACGGCTCAGACTCTCCGTTTGGGAAATAAAGTCCGTTTGATACAGGTCTTGCAATCAATCTGTTCCACTCACTTACTGTAAATGCATGTGTTCCAGATACAACGCCCATTGCATATTTATCTTTTGATGTAAACTTCTTACAAGCTTCTCTGAAATCTTCCTGAGTCTTGATATCATCCGGATTTACACCCGCTTCTTTTAACATTGATTTACGGTAAAAGATTCCGGTTGTTCCCCATGCATAACTGGAAATTGCCAATGTCTGTCCATCAACATCACACATTTCCTGTCCAACAAGCTTTTTCTTCAGATCATCACTCATATACTCTGACAGATCCATAAAAGTTCCACCGTCACGGATCGCATTATATGTAGAGATATTTTCCGGATAAACCTGAATCATATCGCTTTCATTATTTGAAAGGATTTCTGTTGTGATATTATCCCAGTAGCCGTCGTATCCCGCACCCAGAATCTCAATATCTACATTTGGTTCTTTTTTGCTGTAAGCTTCCAGCAATGCATCAATTGCTTTCTGATGTGGCTCTTCCACATATACAGATGTTGAAAATGTTAACTTAATTTTCCCATCCTTGTCTTCACTCTTCTTACTGTCATCTTTGCTGCCGCATGCTGCAAGACTTGCCACCATTGCCACACAAAGCATAACCGAAAGCACTTTTCTTCTCTTTTTCATAACATCTCCTCCTTTTTGTTATGGTCGTGTTTTGATGATTTAATTATATAAAATATAAATTTTTCCTTACATGTAATTTACTCAGCTTTTTGTAATTTTTTATGAGAATTTTACATTTTTTCTGAATTTTCTTGACATTTATTTAACATACAGATATTTAACAAATTTTAAATAAATTATCTAGATATTTTTTTAACATCTATAAATACACTTGCTTTTCAAAGTGGTTTGAATTTATACTTTAAGTAGTATTTTTTGCACAATAATTAAATTTTGTGAAAGCAGGTGTACACATTATGTATAAAGCAATTATCGTTGATGACGAACCATGGACAATTATTGATATTGAAAAAACATTTTGCCTGGAAGATATGGGATTTGAAATCATCGGTTCTTACAGGACTCCGCAGAAAGCTCTCCCTGCTATTGTTTCAAAAAAACCAGACCTCGTCATTACCGACATCCGTATGCCTGGTATGACTGGTCTGGAACTGATCAAAAGTGTACGTGAACAGAATGTAAACTGTGAATTTATCATCGTCAGTGGACACAGTGACTTCTCCTATGCCCAGGAGGCAATCTCCTATGGTGTTGCCGGATATTGTCTGAAGCCATTGGAACCACAGAAAACCGCCGAGGCACTGAACCGGGCCAAGCGGCATCTCGACAGCCGTAAGACTACTGCACCGGAACTTTCTTATCTTGATGACAATTTCGAAAGTCTGAGAAATTATATGATCACTCACTTTTCGGAAAAGCTGACATTAAAATCGCTCGCAGCGGAATTCAATATGAATCCCAATTACTGCTGCTCTCTTTTTACCAAGTATCTCGGGCAGACATTTTCAGCTTATCTTACAGAACTCAGAATTACAGAAGCGCAGAATCTGCTTCATAATTCTGATTATTCTTTGGAAGAGATTGCCTCCATGGTTGGTTTTAAAGATTACTTTTATTTTAGCAAAGTATTTAAAAAATACTGTAATCATTCTCCAAAGGAATATCGCCATCTTCCACACTAAAACAATATGTCTGCGAGGTTTAATGAGTTTATGAAAAAAACGCTTTCCCGTCAATTTATTGCATTACTGCTGATTCCGGTCTGTATTATTCTTGTAATTAACTTTTTTATCATCATCCAGCTTCATCAGAACCAGACTCAGGAACTAAAAAATTATTGTACTTCTACCCTTGAAAATATTCATGTCAGTGTTTCTTCTATGGTCACCAGCATGAAGAAAACTGCTACCGTATTTTCCTCTCAGGAAGAGACACAGGCTTACCTTGAAAGTTCATCTTCCGATTTACACCAGCTTCAAAGACAGTCTTATTCCGAGCTTATCGGCATGGCACAGTCCTATACCCCTGGACTGGTTGACATTCTTATGTGGGATCAGACTTCTGCCACCAGTCTTATCAGCTATATTCCGGCCAGTATGGAAGACTTTGCAGTAAATCAGTTTCAGGACAGCCGCTATGACACCAAATCTTATTTTCGTTTTTATGTACAGCCAACAACCAATACTCCTTATATGATGTATTTTGCACCGATCTATCTCACCTCATTTTCCGAAAACTTTGGAAAATACGTTGGTAATATCGCCATAATCTGCAGAACGGATGCATTATATAAACTCGTGAATGCATCCACCGATATTTCCCTTACTATATCTGACAGATTAACGAACCAGATATTGTATTCCAACGCTGTTGCCCGCAGGAACATCCCGGCACGAGAAAATTTTGAATTCTTCCATAAGACCGAAGAACTTCCTAATACGAATCTGGATATTAATGCAGTTGCCTACACCGGACAGATTCGTCTTTTAAATGGTCAGGATTCACAGCTTTTGCTTACTCTTGCAATCCTTCTGCTTGTATACATACTGTTAATCATCCTCGCCGTACAACATCTCATTATTCATCCGATCCATCAGTTGAATGATGAAATCGAAAATCTTAACTAGGAAAGTAACGAACTGCATCTGCAGCCAAACCTGAAAAACGAGATTGGTTCCATCATTTCTCATGTTAACCATATGCTTGACAGAATTTCTTCTCTGAATCAACGCAACATTGAATCACAAGCCCGCATTTATGAAATGGAACTAAGCAAGAAACAAACCCAGATTTACGCATATCAAAGTCAGATTAATCCACATTTCCTTTATAATATGTTACAATGTATGCGTGGGATTTCTCTGATGCACAACATTCCAGAAGTTGCACAGATTTGCACAAATATGGCGGATTTGTTCCGCTATTCTATCAAGGGTGCTTTTCTCGTGCCTCTGGAAAGTGAATTGAATATCATTGACAAATATCTGTATATGATAGAAGTCCGTTTTCAGGGAAGGATCACTTATAAGCTGGAAGTCTCCGACGATACGAAGGACTGTCTGATCCCGAAAATGATTCTACAGCCGATTGTAGAAAATTCGATTTTCCACGGTCTGGATGAGATCGAGGAAGGCGGTATCATCATTATAAAGACTACCAGAACAGAAGATGATCTGTACATTACTGTCACAGATAACGGAATTGGATTTTCAGAAGAGGCATTACAAAATCTGACTCGAAAACTGGGGGAAGAGATTACATTCATAAGCAATTCACCTTCCGGAACATCCGACAACATCGGTGTGATCAATATCCATAATAAGATAAGACTCTACGAGGGCAATAATTACGGTATCTCCATCGACAGCGCCCCAAATCATACTTCTGTCACTTTGCATCTGAATGCAAAACAACAAATTACAACTTAATATTTATTACTTCTTATAGGAGGACATCTGTCATGAGTCGTTTTTTCAATCCCGATAACCCCGTCATGGAGTTTATCGCAAAAATCTTTGATCTGGTTATCCTAAACCTGATCTTCATTTTCAGTTGTGTCCCGATCATCACCATCGGCGCATCCACCAGTGCACTTTCCTATGTAACACTTAAGATGGTGCGCGGTGAAGATCCTTATATCTGGCGTAACTTCTGGAAATCATTTCGTCAGAATTTCAAGCAGGGAACACTTGTATGGATATTTTCCATTCTGATCTTTATTTTTCTTGGAATGGATTTTTACATTATCAATTCACAGAATACATCATTATTTGCAGTTGTGCGTATTCTTCTCTGGATCGTATGTGCGGTTGCATTGTCTGTATTCTTATATGTATTTCCTGTTATTTCACATTTTGTGTGCACAACAAAGCAGGCTCTTAAAAATGCTCTTCTGATGACATTCGGTCATCTGCCGTATACACTTATGATGTTGGCTCTTGCAGGACTTCTTTTGTTCCTGTGTTCCAGTTCAAGCAAGCTGTTTGCTATGATTGTAGTATTAAGTGGGATCTGCGGATTCTCTGTAGTGTCATTTGTCTATAGCATTATGTTCGACCGGATTTTTCAGAAATACGAATCTGAAACATAAAATAGTGCAAGAGAACCTGCCACCGCAACTTCTCTTGCATACTTTGGAATAAAAAAGAGGATGGGCTTTGAAGCCCAATGTCATTAAGTTAATATTGGCGTAATACAGAAATTTATAGAGAAGAGGCTGAAGTTTTATATCTTCAGCCTCTTCTCCAGTTTTTTTTGTATCACAAATAGACAGATTTTCATCTGCCTAAAAAATAGTATTTATTTACTCAAATTTATGCTACTCTATAAAGGAAGCCATGATAAGTCTTAGGTGTAAGCTTACGTTCCCGATGCCTATCTGGTCTAATTGGGATAAGATTTTTAGCAATAATGGCTTCTAGGTCAGGTGGTGTTGTTTTTCCATGATAGAATAATCTACACATGTGTGTAGCAATCGAAAAGTTTGCTTTATATGTATGCTTTCTTTGTTTTTTATCAATGACTACGTGCGAGGTAATCATTTCAGCAAAGTTATACATTATCAGATGTGCATAGATTTCTTGTTGGATACACATCACCTTTTTGGAATGGAAATTGAGCATGCCGATTGTATATTTCAAGTCTCTGAATGATGTTTCAATTCCCCAGCGAGATGCATATAGTTTCTTTAATAGTCTTGTGGATTATCAGCAACATTCTTAATCTCGGTCAACAAAAGTTTTTTTACATGTTCAGGTTTCATGTGTTTTCTCCTTGCAATCAAATTTTTCTTAATTACAAGGGCCGCACACATTTCTGCTTTTATCAACTGTTTTTTATAAAAAAAGACCCCTATACCATTTAATTGGTATAGAGATCTCATTTCATCAGCTTAACTTAATGACATTGGGCTTTGAAGCCTTATCCTCTTTTTTTATTCCTAACCTTTAATTCCTGACTGTGCCACACCTTCAATAAACTGTTTCTGGAAGATAAAGAACAATACAATGATCGGGATAACCGCCATTACGGCTCCTGCCATTTGCATTGGGTACTTCGTTGTATATTGTCCCTGTAATGTAGAAAGTGCAGGACCAAGTGTCATCTTATCCATAGATGTATTAACGATCAATGGCCACATGAAATCATTCCATGCGAATTTCGCTGTAAAGATTACCAGCGATACGATACCTGCTTTTGTAAGTGGAAGCATGATCTTTCCAAAGATCTGGAAACGGTTACAACCGTCCAGCAATGCCGCTTCTTCCAGTTCCTTCGGCAATGACATAAAGAACTGTCTCAGAAGAAATGTTCCAAATGCACTGAATAAGTTCGGCAGGAACAATGCCGGTATCGTGTCCAAAAGGCCAAGACTCTGAACGATCCGGTACTGCGGGATCAGGAATATCTGCCCCGGTACCATAAGTACGGATAACACCAGTACAAAGATCGCATTCTTAAACGGGAATTCGATTCTTGCGAATGCGTAAGCTGCCATAGAGCAGAACAGCACCTGTACAACAGTTGTTACCACAGTTGATATAATTGTGTTCAAATATACTCTTCCAAACGGAAGTGCTGTTACGATAGATGAATACGCATCTGTCAGAAACTTCTTCGGGAAAATGGTCGGCGGTATCTGCATGGCCTCTCCGGCTGTCTTAAAAGAAGTCAGGATCATCCACACAAACGGAAATACCGTAATCGTAATTCCAAGGAGAAGTAAGATATGTACAATTATTTTTCTTGAATTTTTACTCTTCATTTTTCTTCTTCTCCTCTCTTAATCATAATTTACCCATTTTTTCTGACCGATCATCTGGATCACTGTTACCAGCATGATTGCCGCAAAGATCAGAATTGAAATTGCTGCTGCATATCCTTTGTATCCATAATCAAATGCCTGACGATAGAATAACATAACAACCGTCTGCGTATTTGCATATGCCGGATTTGTTTTTCCAATCATCATATAAATGACATCGAACACCTGGAATCCACTGATGATGGATGTGATCATCACGAAGAAAATCGTTGGTGTCAGAAGAGGAATCGTTACTTTAAAAAATAACTGAACTGGTCCTGCTCCGTCAATCTGTGCTGCTTCGTAATAAGATTTCGAAATTCCCTGCATACCTGCAAGCAGGATGATCATGTTATATCCGACTGACATCCAGAGACCTACGATCATAACACTATATAATGCGATTTTCGGATCTGTCAGCCAGCCGACACCTTTTCCGCCCAGTGCACGGATCGCACTGTTTAAGATACCCATTTTCTCGTTGTAGATCCATTTCCATACCATGGCAACAGCTGCTGCCATGGTTACGGATGGTAAGAAATACAATGTACGGTAGATAGAGGTACCTTTAATCTTGGAGTTCAGAAGAGTTGCAATCAGGATTGATAAGAACAATCCAACCGGAACCGTAACCACAACGTACTTCAATGTATTTCCGAATGTCTTCAATACTTCTCCATCGCGGAATAATTTCTGGTAATTTGCCAGGCCGCAAAAAGTTGCGACATTAAATTTACTTACTTCGTTAAAACTAAACCAGATATTCTGGATAAATGGCCAGATATAGAACACCAGAAGGCCGAGGGTAACCGGCGCAATAAATATATACGCCGCAATCCAATCCTTCTTCTCTCTCTTACTCGCCCGTTTTTTCACTACGCCTGTTTTTGATTTACCTTCAGCCATATCTTTTCACCTGTTTCTTACTATTTTTCCTGAAGTAACTTATCTGCCTGTTTTGTCAGACCCTTGCAGACATCTGAAAGTGATTTCTCTCCATTATATGCTTTCTGAAGTTCTGTTGCTTCCAGATCATACAGTTCTGCTGCTTTCGTACATACCGGAAGCGGATATGCTTCATCAGCGTGATTTGTGTAAGCCGCAAGATTGTACTGTGAATTAGCTTCTGCAAAGTATTTCTGTGCATCTGTTCTTGCAGAGATTACAACACCTGTTTTACCCTGGATTTCCTGAGCTTCTTTGCTTCCAAGCCAGATCGCGAAATCTTCTGCTGCTTCTTTGTTCTTGCTTCCTTCAAACACTGCATATCCAAGTCCGTTGATGCAGTTGTCTTCTTTTCCGTTGAATGTCGGAATCTCTACACAATCAACCTTATCTTTGATTGCGTCATTGCTTGCATACTCTGGAACCATGTATGATCCGGCAAAGTTCATTGCAAGCTGTCCACCCTCGAACATCGCATCTGCTGTTGTCTCTGAAAGAGCTGATGCACTTGGAGATAATCCTTCATTGTACATATCGATCCAGCACTGAATACCTTCCTGTGTCTTAGGATCATCATATCCTGTAGACTTCTTATCATCACTTAAGATATATCCGCCATTTGCATAGACGGTCTGATAATACCATGTCTGGAAATCAACCGGGCAAGCAAATGGATATACGCTGTCGCCAAGTTTTCCACTGTCTTTTAATGCCTTTGCTGTAGCAATCAGATCATCATAGCTCATGTCATCTGTAGGGTATGGAACTCCGCACTTGTCAAAGATTTCTTTGTTATACCACATTGCATTAGTATCAAAATCTTTCGGCACAGCATAGTTCTTCTTATCACGGACATAGTTATTAACCAGTGTCTCAGAATAGCTGTCCTTGATATCTGAGTCTTTGATCTTATCTGTCAGATCATCCAGGATTCCTCCCTCTACATATGAGTCCAGATGAAGAACGTTCAGCCAGAATACATCCGGAGCTTTTCCGCCACTTGCTGCAGCTTCAAGTTTTGTCCAGTATTCCCCACCTTTATATGGTGTTAACTGGATATTGATCTTGACATCTGAATTTTCTTTTTCATATGCCTTTACCATTTTCTCCATAGCCGGTCTCTGATTCTCATCCCAGATACCAAAATTTAATTCTGTCTTTCCTCCGGAAGCACTTTCGCCTTTACTTCCGCCACATGCTGTCAGCATCGTTGCACCCAGGGCTACACAAAGTCCCAAAGCTGCTACTTTTCTCATGTTCTTTTTCATAATGTTCACTCCTTCTCTTATTATTACAGGGTTACGTTTTATATGAAGTCTTCTGCTGCTCTGCAAAAAACACATATACTATATTGTTGTCATATTTACCGGAATGTATCTATCTCAACTGCTTTTCCGTCATGCAGTCTCGAATATTCGGCTGCCAGTGCACAATAATGACTCTGAAGTGATCTGTCCAGAGATGTTATGTATGTACTCTCTGTCTTTTCTCCGCTT
>ENA-OQIE01000411-OQIE01000411.1-human-gut-metagenome-genome-assembly--contig:-NODE-411-length-30666-cov-15.169178_pt1 | contig 30666 bp, 13 predicted proteins | sample MGYA00242569_ERZ504731 | MGnify/ENA primary metagenome ERZ504731 (study PRJEB26092, sample SAMD00036208) | human gut metagenome | host: Homo sapiens | study: EMG produced TPA metagenomics assembly of...
CAGAAGAACACCAGCGAGGGGAACACGTTGGCGACGGAGTCGCTCAGCCCAAGGTCTGACTTCACGTAGTTGGAGGCTATGCCGACAAGGTCGACAAAACCCATGGCGAAGAAGCAGAACATCACAGGGATGAGATATATGGTCTTGGTTGGTTTCATAAGTTATTTGTTTAAAGGATATACAACGAGCGAGGCCGACTTCTTCTTGCCGTCGCACTTAACTGATATGCTGTTGTATGGCTCTGACGGGAACACGAGGTTGGTCATAACCGAGCGTCCGCCGTTGACAAAGGCCTCAACGCTGCAGTTGTCTACATAAAGGCGCAGCTCGTTGAGCTTAGATCCTACAACGGGGGCCACAGACACGGCAGGGAACTGGTCGCTGAACGAAACGTTTCCGCTCTTGCGGCGGTCGAAGCTCAGTGTGCCTTTGGCTGCATCATACATCATGCTTACGTTCTCGCCCTTTGTGTTAGAGAGCACAAGCTCAACGTTGCCGGCATTATCATTGCCAAGAGTGAGCACCACCTCATAGGTGCCGCGCGGCTTGCTGAACATCTTGCTTATGGTCTTCGAGCCTGAAATATTCTTCTTCACAGCAGCCTTTCCTCTCATTTTCTCGTTCTCTACAGAAGGCTTCGAGGCCAGATATTCTGTCGTTCCGTCTGTATAGAGATACAGGTCGCGCGCAATGGTGTTGGCACTTCTATACTGCTGTGTGGGCGCCTGGTTGGCATACTGCCAGTTGCTCATCCAGCCTATCATTATGCGGCGTCCGTCGGGAGCATTGTCAAAAGTTACTCCGGCATAGTTGTCCTTTCCATAGTCGGCCCATTTTGTAACCTCGGGCTTTGTGTCACAGGTAAACTTGTGGCCGTCGAATGTTCCGGTAAAATACTGTGTGGCGCTGCCGCCTGCAGGTCCGCCGGGGTTTATGTTGCACACAAGCACCCACTTGCTGTAGTTCTTGCCTTCAACAGGCAGTTCAAATAGGTCGGGGCACTCCCACACGCCTTCATGGCATCCGTAGCCCTTGCCGAAGCTGCTCTCATAAGTCCAGTCCTTAAGATTGGCTGAAGAGTATATGCGCATCTCCTGTCCTGCTGCCAAAATCAAGATCCAGCGGCCGCTCTTTTCGTGACGGAACACGTGCGGATCGCGGAAGTCTGGCACGTCGGCAGTCAGAATTGGGTTGCCGTCATATTTGGTAAATGTCTTTCCGTTGTCAGTGCTGTAGGCCATGCTCTGCGTCTGGTTCTCGCCTGCCGTGGTGTAGAATGCCACTACGGCTCCGGCACCAAACCCGGCGGTATTGTCCTTGTCAACCACACAGCTGCCGCTGAAGATTGTGCCAAGGCCGTCGGGTTCAATGGCCAAGCCTTCGTCGGTCCAGTTTACGAGGTCACGGCTTGAGGAGTGTCCCCAGGTCATGTTCTCCCATTGTGAACCGTACGGATTGTATTGATAATAAAGATTGTATACGCCGTCTTTATAGAACATTCCGTTAGGATCGTTCATCCAGCCGTATGCAGGCGTGTGATGATATGCGGGACGGAACTTCTCGCGGTTAGCAGTGTCAAAGGTGTCGGCATAAGAAATGTTTTTCCAGCAGGCATAATCCTTCATTGCCGTAGGCTTGCCGTCAACTCCGTTTACATGGAAGTCGAACAAAACCTTCTTGCCGTCAAGCTTCGAGATGTCCAGCGGAACGTAATAGTCTATATTGTCTGTGGCAAGCTTTACGTTCAATGTCTTTACAACGTTATTGTCAACAATCACTTTGACATTGGTTATTTCTGATGACTCCTGCACAGGCAGCAGCACGTAGCGACTATTTCCCTCAGTGCGCATAATACAATGCGACTTGCTCAGGAAAGACACATTACAATTCTGTGCAGCCGCCTGAAAAGAGGCTGTTCCAAGAAGTAATGCTACAAGTATATTTCTTATTTTCATGATTATATTCTTTATATATCCTAAAAATTTTTCTCTATCCAAGACGGAACGGTTAATATTTTGCAGGTTCTGATCAGAGCTGTTATTTGTTCAAAATACGTTTCAGCACTTAACAAGGCACAATCTTCTGTTATGCTGTATCCTTTATGAATCTGCAATGTCGGCAGCATTCCTGCACGCTGCACCTACACGACCGCCGTCATTATAATTTTACCAATGTATACAATATTGGCAATATCCTTTTAAAAACAATCTTATTACCTTTAAAAGATACATCCGCACGAAATCTTATGCAAAATACACCGCACATCCGCCGGATGTATCTTCATCAACTTAAAATACCTATCATCTTCTATTCCATGAATGCAACCGGCAATTATCCTTTAATCATAATTCTGATTCTGGGTGTATAATCCAGGTATGTAGAACAGCTGATTATAAGGTATCGGGAAGAACTCGTTCTTGCCTGCCGTAAAGTGAGCATCGCGGTAATACTGTCCGTAATGCTGTTCCCTGGCACTTGTAACATTGCCGTTTTCATCGTATGATACTGGCGCGCCTTCCATCACGTTGCCGTTGTGGTCGAAGAAGCTGTATGTAGAGTTCTGCTCGCTTGCGAAGTAAGCGTTAAGTGTCTGAGAAGCAACACCCCAACGGCGCAGGTCGAAAAAGCGTCCGTTCTCCATAGCCATCTCAAGACGGCGCTCCCAGCGCAGGCACTTGCGTGCGTTCTCCTTGTTGTCGAAATACGGAGAAACAGGATATTCTGCTATCTGGCACTGGTCGGCAGCATATTCAATGTGCTTGTTCACAGAGTTGGCAGCACGGCGTCTGATATCGTTGATGATGACGCGGGCCTCAGACAGACGGCCAAGTTCGATGAGTGCTTCAGCACGCATAAGCATGACATCTGTATAACGTATTACATAGTCGTTTGTTGCAAAAGCCTGCCATGAATCATTGAATGTTTCACCCTTAGAACGCTGCGGAACTTCCTTAAGCGATGTATAATAGCCATAGTCGGTAGCGTCGCGAGAGTTAGCCATAGTCTGCGTATATTCCTTCTCGTATTTGTATGGGAAAGATGGCATTCCTACAGTATGGAACAATCTCGGATCCCACTTCTGTGCAGTAGGCTGTCCGTTGATAGGATAGTCAACACTGTCGTTGTAATTGTCAAACATTGGCAGACCGTCCTTTGTCTTGAAGGCATTTACGAGGTTCTGAGAAGGCTTGTGGAAATCCCATCCGCAAGACCACATACCCCAGCAGCCGTTAAGCATTACCGACCAGTTGGCACGGCCGTAAGTAGTATGGTCATCCTCATAGTCAGAACACTGTACTGCAAACACAGACTCTTTACTGTTCTTATATTCGGGAAGGAAAATGTCGCCATAATCCTCGAGATAACCGTAATCAGAGTTGACAACTTCGTCGGTGTATATCACAACGCTGTCCATATAGTTTGTGTTGATGTGGTCAACACCTGTACCTGCTTCATATCCGTTACCCCATGCGAGGTTAATATAGCATTTTGCAAGGTATGCAGCGGCTGCCACCTTGTTGGCACGGCCGTCCTGTCCCGGCTCTTTTACCGGCAAAACATCGTAAGCAACCTTAAAGTCGCTGATAATCTTGCCGAAGAGTTCTTCATAAGTGTACTGGTCATTTCTTACAGACTCCTGTGTTCCGTCATCTTCTACCCTCTCATCAATCCAAGGTATTTTACGGAATACGGTGAGCAGCTTATAGTAGAAATGTCCACGGAGGAATTTAACCTCAGCCACACGCTGGCGTGTAGTCTCGGCTCCGAGCTTGCTCTCGCCGTTACGTTCAAGTGACAGCAATGCACGGTTGCAGCGAGACACGGCACAATAAAGACGATACCACAGCTCGTCCATCTCACCCGGAGTGGTAGAAGTCAGTGTTGTCCATATATCCATGGCATGATATCCTGTATCATTAGGTCCGCTTCCGCCCTTAAGACAGTCGTCAGACGTTATGTCTCCATAAGGAAAGAGATTAAACGGATATGAGAACCAGCAGTCGCCAAGCATGGCGTAAGCAGAGGTAACCATTCCTTCAGGATCAGAGAAGGCCTTATCCTCGTCTACCACAGCAGTAGGAGTATAGTCAAGAAAATCGTCACAGCTTGTCAGCGTAAGGCCCAGGACGCATGCTGCTAATATGCTATATATCTTTTTCATTTTGATAAATCGTTAAAATGTTAGAAACTTAATTGTAATCCGAATGAGAGTGATGTTGACAACGGATAGTTCCAGTCCGGGTTCTCCGGATCAGGACATGTAAGGCTTGAACTCTTTATTGTAAGCAGGTTCTGGCCTGAAAGATAAACGCGTGTACTTGTCATCTTAAGCTTTGAAATAAGACTTGAAGGGAATGTGTATCCCACCTGCAGCGTACGCAGTTTCAGATAAGATCCGTTCTCAACGAAATAGCTTGATGCGCGGCCTTCGTCGGCAGTATTGGTCGTTGACAGCCTCGGGATGGTTGAGCCGGTATTGTTGGTGTTCCATGCGTTGAGCAGTCGGTTACCCTTGTTAGATCCTGCGTCAGTAACAGCCCAAAAGTCTGTCTGGAATTTCTGGTTGTTATAAACATCCTTGTCGTAAACGCCCTGCCAGAACATGCTCAGATCGAAACCTTTATATGTAAGGCCTATGTTGATGCCATAAGAGAACTTAGGAACGGGATTGTAGATCCAATCCTGGTCATCAGAGTTGATAACACCATTCTTGTCGAGGTCGGCGTATTTAAGTCCGCCTACACGCGCATTGGCCTGACCGGATGCATTAACTTCCTCTTGTGTCTGATAAAGTCCCTCAACAACGTATCCTACTATTGAACCATAAGGCTGTCCTGACTCTACGAGATTCTCCTTAGACGTATGAGCATAAGAGCCTGTTGCTGTTTCGGGCAGAGATGTAACCTTGTTGCGGAAGAAGTCGGCGTTGGCATTGATGTCGAGTCCAAGTCCGCATGGCAGTGTCTTGCGGTATCCGAGCATAAACTCCATACCCCAGTTGCGCAGCGAAGGACCATTCATCCATGTTGCACCACCCTCGCCCTTTGTACCGATATATGCCGGATTAATAAGCATGTCGTCAACATCCTTGATATACCAGTCGATAGAACCATAGAGCATGTTGTGGAACAGCGTAAAGTCTGTACCTATATTATATTGTGTGGCCGACTCCCACTTCAGGTTTGCATTAGGCAGCTGTGTGGCACGGTATCCAGAAGGGAATGTGCCCGAGCCCTGAAGGAAAAGGTCATAGGCTGTAGAGGTTATACGGTCTAATCCATAATCAGCGACATACAGTCCGAATTGTGCGTTGTTGTCTATAGCCTGGTTACCGGTCTTACCCCATGACAAACGTATTTTCCAGTCGTCTAACCAGTCTTTCTCAAGCAGTTTGGATACACGGAAGCCTAATGTGGCTGCGGGGAATGTACCCCAGCGGTTGCCCTTGCCGAAACGTGAGGAACCGTCGCGGCGCATCGTGAACGAAGCCAAGATAAGATCATCATAATTATAGTCAACCTTACCGAAGAAAGAAGCGAGCCTGTATCCTACCATTGCGCCGGCAACGCGGGCTGTGCCTGTTGCAGCGTTAGGCCACATATAGTCAGGATCTTCGAGTGCATAGCCTTCATTGTAGCCAGACCAGTCGATAGAGTTCTGCTTTGACAACTCGACACCAAGCAGAACAGAGAAATCATGCTTGTCGGCAAGCGTAAAGTTGTAAGTGGCTGTGTTAGACCATGTCCAGTTCATATCATTCTTGTTAGAGAGCGTTGTGCTTGCAACGTTGTTGTTGACGATATCTGAATGGAATGTATGATTCATCGACTGTATAAAAGATGTATAGAAGTCGATACCGAAACTTGAACGGAGCACAAGGCCTTCAATCGGCTTCAGCTCTACGTATGCATTACCGAACAGACGCCAGTAGTCAAGATGGTTATCACGGTTCTGATACATCTCGCGGAGCGGGTTCTGACGGTCGGACATGCTTCCTACAGGACCACCGAATGTTGTTCCGTCAGTCTCATATACCGGCACGATAGGGGCCATTTTCAAGGCATTCTCCATTGGCGCACAGTCAACTTGTCTCGACCATGTTATGGTGAAGTTTTCGCCTACTGTCAGATTCTTGTTAATGTTGTAAGAAGAATTCATTCTGGCAGAAATATTCTCAAACGAAGTATACTTCAATATACCCTCGTTCTTTTTGTATCCTAAAGAGAATAATGCCGAATATTTGTCTGTTGCGTTAGATATAGACAGGTCGTAGTTCTGAGAGAAGCCTGTACGCGAAATCTCGTCAAGCCAGTCTGTATCTGAATATTTCATTGTTTTTGCGCTGTTGATAAATCCGTCATAACGGCCGTTTACAGTATAATTCTCATACTGTTCTGTTGCCGGATTCCATACCGTTATAGGGGTTCCGTTGGCAGCGTTGAGATTAAGTCCGTAGTTGGCTGCATATGTAACAGGGTCTATTCCGTCGTTCAGGGCTGCCTGAGCCATTGCAGTGGCATATTCGGCAGAGTTACACAGGTTCATCAATGACTGTGATGTGTAGAACGAAGCCGTAAGATTTGCAGAGAAGTCAACCTTCATCTTGCCGCCTTTCTTACCCTGCTTTGTCGTGATAATGATGACGCCGTTAGACGCGCGCGAACCATAGATAGAAGCCGAAGCCGCATCCTTAAGCACCTGCATGCTCTCAATGTCGTTAGTGTTAAGAGAGTTGAGAGACATTGTTGTTGGCACACCATCGATTACGAAAAGCGGGTCTTGTGAAGAGTTGAACGAACCGATACCACGTATTCTTACTGTTCCTGTTCCTATTGGCGAACCGTTGCCTGTAACAGTCATACCCGGAACACGGCCCTGCAATGCACGCATCGGGTCGGCATCCGGACTTGTCTTCAGGTCGTCTGTCGAAACTACAGACACAGATCCTGTAAGGTCGGCTTTACGCTGAGTGGTATAACCTGTTACAACAAGTTCGTCCATAATGTTGCCGGCTTCCTCGAGCTTTACAACCATGTTCTGACGCGCCGGAAGCGTCACTGTGTTGTAACCTACATAAGAAATTCTGATCTTGGCGCCTTCCTTCACCTTTAATTTAAAGTTTCCGTCTATGTCGGTTACAGCACCGTTTGTCGTACCTTCTTCAAGCACACTGGCTCCAATAACCGTCTCACCTTGATCGTCTTTCACCGTACCGCTGACTTCCATCGTTGTCTGAGCCGTGGCATACAAGCCGAAACTCATTAAGACGAAGAACAGCACAATACGCTTTACGCTTGATAGCATTAGTTTAATGTTCTTCATATTTTTACTGCGTTTTTTTTATGGTTTAATAAATTGTTTATCGTGACTTTTGTCGCTAGCAAAATTATTTAGATTATGAAATTTCTGTTAACAATTTTATACCAATGAATTAAAAATTTCGTTCATGTAACAAAATTTACATACTTTGTACGATTTCTGTGGTCTGTTTTGCCCGTTTCATGGCCAATAAAGCCTAAAAGGGCTACACACTTATTAACATTTTCTTTATATTCCTTGATGCGGCAACAGAGATATGCCGTGGCTGGACACGGCGGCAGGACAGGAATGAACAGACAGGACGAACAATAATGCAGACGAATCCCGAAGATAAATATGAGGTTAAGAAGTCTTGTTTTGTCTGGTTGGCACCGGGAATGAAAAGGGGCGCAACATAGCATTATGCCACATTGCACCCCGACATTTAGTTTCTTATATAAGGATTATTGCAGTGCTATTATCTCACCGTAATCTTTGTAGAACGGCCGTCAACTGTAACGACATACAATCCTTTGGCAACAGCAACCCTTACATCAGCCACACGGCCGGCATAAAGCTGCGCACCGCCTGCATTGAAGATTCTTACATCGCTTTCGGCCGGAGCATTGACAACTATCTCGTCATCTGAGGCATATACCCTGACACCGTCGGTCAATGTAGAACCGATACCGCTAGTCTGCTTTTCACCAACCGTCATATTGTCTATCAATATGTCGTGAGTGATGGCGGAAATGCCCTTGAAACTTAGACGTACATTCTTCTCACCCTTAAACTTATCGAGCGACACGGTCTGCTTTGTCCAACCTGCAGCATCGTAGCCGGATACATGTAATGCACTTGTAAGGGCCTCATACTCGCCATTGTCCTTCGAAGCCTCAACCACGATAGCATCATCAGTCTGGTCACCGTCAATCTGATACATATAGAACGTCAGCTCAGGATTTACCAACTTGCTCAAGTCTATCTTCTCACTAGTGAACCTTATGACATCGCCTTCGGCAAGGCTTGTGGAGAGGAATGCGGCAAAACCGCCATCACCATCCTGAGCCTCAACAGAGGGATATGAAGGACAACTTGCGCCTGTACCCCACGCAGCGTCGTATCCTACTACTTTCTCGTTCATCCACTGATGTGTTGGCTCACCTCCGGCAAACGACTCCTTGAACGGTGCCAGCGAAGACTCGCCTATGAACATGAGGTTTGAACTTGTTATTCTGCCGTAGCCAACTTCATTATAGGGCTGTATGATATAGTAAACAGGCTGCTGACCATAACTTGTGTCAATTCCTTTATCGACAAATGTCGTACCTGAGAAATCGTCATCGAGAACCTCACTGCCATTACGCTCTATATAATATTTTACATCGCCGTATTCAGAATCTGCCTTATCCCATGAGATTGTAACAGAGTGGTCATCGTTCTCTACCAGGGTAAGACCCTCGATCTGCGAAGGTACAGAATATCCAACCTTAACACTTATAACGGCAGCATAACTCTTCAATCCGTCGAGATACGCATACACACGATATGTATATTCTCCCTTCTCAGGTATGTCTGCATCTACATACTGGGCTGCAAGCGTAGCACCAGTGGCCTGAGTGGTATATAGAGGCTCATCTATACCGTCACGGTAGAGTTCCATTTTGTCTACATGACTGATGAAGTCACCTGCCAGATTAGTGTTAGGTGTATACCATACTAATTTAACCTGTAATGATCCGTCCTGAGCCGGAGTGGCTGCAAAGTTGTATGGTGCAACAGGAGTTGCCGACGGACGTCCATTCTTTACGTCTACATCATCAACATATACCTCTGAACCCTTCTGATAGTTGTCAAAACAGATACCTATCACATAGGCGTCGCTCTTGTCTGGAACAACAAAACCTTTTATTTCCTGATACTCTGTATCCGTGATGTCCCACATCTGACCTATCGTACCTAAAGGAGTATGGGTCTCGTCATTGCGGCACAATATCATCTGCAGCTTACCGGGCTTTGAGGCGTCAGCCACCTTGGCCTTAAACGAAATTTCAATCTCGTTGTCCGTCGTGAAACGCAGAGCCGGCAGATAAAGTATCTCAGGTATGTTAGGATCGCTGTCAACTGCAGCAGTGCATATAGCCGAGCCATTGCCGAGTTTCCAGCCTGCGCCGGCTTCGCCACTGCCCGATGCAGTATATCCGTCGAACGAATCATCTGCATCAAAGTTATTGCTGTAAGGCAGCTCAAGAGCCTCATTCGATCCGTAGAAATATTCATAGGTCAGCACTGACTCGGTGTCATACTCCCCAAGATAGTCGCGCCACACCAAAGTTGTCTTTTTCGTTATATTGTCCTTGGCATCATACTCATACTGATATTTATATCTGTACATCAGCGACCATTTGCCTTCGGTGTCGCTGTTCTCAGAATCATCCGCATCCTCGTCTGTATCAGAAGGGTCACCCCAAGGATCACCGTCTCCACCCCATGGGTCATAGTCGTCGCCGCTTGAATACATATATACCTCCTTCAAGGTCACGTTGCCCCTGTCATCGTATTCATACACCTCTTTTTCCGTAGGCGTCTTTACATAATCGTATTCTGCAAAACTGAACGAATAGCTGTTGCGTACCTTCTGCAATATGTTCATATTGTCGTCATAGGTATATTCGTTTATCTCGTATGGGGTGGTTTGCTCAGTTCCGTTAAGCTTCTTATAGCGGTTTTCGGTTGCTGTATTGCCATCGTATGTATACACACATCTCTTTGAATAATCCTCTTTCCAGTCAGATGTGCCCCAGTCATAGAACAGCTGTTCCGAAACGCGTCCTGTGGCATCATCATAAGTAGAAGTGGTCTTGGCTCCCTCGATAGGACGACCAACAAATGTCAGCGTGGAAGTGTTCCACATGTAATCGGCCACAAAATTACGGCGTTTCTGTGAATCATAACCGTAATTAATCTTTTCATAATTTGACATAACCGACGGATCGCTCGGACTTGGTCTTGTTATAAACTCTTCTATAACCATACCATTGGCGTCATAAGTATAGTCAGTTCGAGAACTTACTTGTGTTCCATCGTATTCAATCACATGACTAAGAACATCGTCCGCGTGAACACTAGTGAAACAACTCAGGAGAGATACTCCAACAAATAGTAGTTTCCTATCCATAGTTACACAATTTTTATTAGTTAAGTTTAGATTGCATGCAAATATACAAAACTATTAACATTTACCAAAGCTTTATCACGAATTATTAACAAATATCTTATAAAGAATGTATATTTGTGTATTTTCGGTATCTAATCTAATAATTTGCTGTCTTATTGATTTATTTTATATAAGTTTCAACATAAAATGAAGACATAAATCGCTTTAAATGGAAAATATACATTTCGCCTGATAAACAAGGATATTAAAATAAAAAATACATATTATAATTAAAGCCCCGCCACGTATGGCAAGGGCTTTAGAAGAATTATTTTTCACTGATATTATCTGACAAGCCGACTACACGCCGCGGCCCTCGTTGGGCAGATGGCCGAAATAGTCTTTAAAACACTTGGTGAAGTAAGACGGCGACGAGAAGCCTACGTCGTAGGATATCTCCGACACGGTCTTCGACGTGGTGCGCAGCAGCTGCTCGGCGGCCTTCAGGCGCGTTATGCGTATTATCTCAACGGGCGACGAACCAGTGAGCTGCTTCACCTTACGGTAGAGCTGCACGCGACTAAGGCCGAGTTCGGCGGCAAGAGTCTCAACATTGAGCTCTGAGTCAGACAGATGCTCCTTCAGGCGATGCCTGAAGTCGGCTACAAAGCGTGTATCGGGATCGTCAGCAGCCTTGTCCTCCTCTGCCTCGGCACCCGAATAGATATTTTTCAGTTTCATGCGCTCATTGAGCAGATTGCGCACGCGCGACAGCAGCACGTTGCTGCTGAAGGGCTTGGTTATGTAGGCGTCAGCGCCGCAGTCGTAGCCCTCGGCGCGCTGGTCGTCGAAGGTGCGGGCCGTGAGCAGTATGACGGGCACATGACTCGTGGCCGTCTCCGCCTTCAGCCGGCGGCACATCTCAAGACCGTCCATCACGGGCATCATCACGTCGCAGATAACCAGGTCGGGCACATACTTGACGCACAAGGCGAGGCCCTCGCGGCCGTCGGACGCGCACTTGACATCGTAGTGGGCCGAGAGCAGGCTGACGATATAGTCTTTAACGTCGCTGTTGTCGTCTACCACCACTATCGACTTGCGCTCGCCGTCATCCTGTGCCGTCATCATCTCCACGCCGCCGCTCATAGGTATGTCTGCCGAAACGCTGTCGCCTGTCTCCAAAGCTGCTGCATCAGGCTGCTCCACTATGGTTTCTCCGGGCTGCGTCAGCGGCAGACTCACCGTAAACGTTGCCCCGCCGTCGGCGTTGGCCTCTGCCGTAACCTGTCCGTGATGAAGGTCGACAAAGGCCTTTACTATGGCAAGCCCGATGCCCGTGCCTCCGCGGTTTTCGGCTGATGCCTGGAAGAAGCGGTCGAACACGTGGTTAATCTTGTCGCGCGGTATGCCTATGCCCGTATCGCTTACGGTCAGGCGCGCCATGCCGCCGTCGGCAGCAAGACTTATCCTCACTCTGCCGCCCTTGCGGTTGTATTTTATGGCGTTGCTGATAAGATTATAGCATATACGCTCCATCTTATACAGGTCGGCTTCTATGTTTATGTCGTGGCCGCAGTCAACGCTCAGCTCCACGTCCCTGCTGTCGGCCAGCGGCGCAAAGTTGGCCACCCACTGCCCTACGCTGTCCGACAGGTTGAAGCGGCTCACGGTGAGCTGCATCTTGCCGTTCTGAATCTTGCGAAGGTCGAGAATCTCGCCAACAAGTCTGAGCATGACATCGACATTCTTTCTTACCAGGCAGAGCATGGAGCGCTGCTGCGTGGTCAGGTTGTCGGCCTCGAGCATGCGCCTGACGGGGTCGGCAATGAGAGTGAGCGGTGTGCGGAACTCATGGCTTATGTTAGTGAAAAACACCAACTTGGCGTTGGCTGCATCCTCGCGCATGCGCCGCTTTACTACGATGGTGCGGTAGAAGGCTACAAACGAGAGCACCAGCAGCACAAGGATGATGATGAACATCATGAGGTAGACCTTCTGATGGCTGTACTGCGTGAGATACATGTTCACGCGGTCGTGCATCATGTTGAGCTTGTCGTTGAGCTTGTTCATCTCTTCGGCCTGCATCAGCAGCACCTCGGCGTTGTCTTTGGTTACGAGGGCTGTCTTCATCAGGTTCTCGCGCTGGTAGGGATGCTTCTCAAGAATGCTCATGGCCAGCTGCATTACCATGTCGCCGCGCGTGGGATAGATATATGATGCGTCGAGCACGCCGTCGCGTACCAGCTCGATGCCTCCGCCCTTGCCCGGCAGGGCGTCGATGCCGATAAACTTTATGCGGCCTGCCAGTCCGCGTGCCTGGGCTGCCTGACGCGCACCTAGGGCCATGCGGTCGTTGTGTGCAAACACGTAGTCGATGTTGCCGCCCACGCTGTCGAGCATGGCCTCCATGGCCTTGCGCCCGCTCTGCTGCATCCATGTGCCGCTGCTCACGGCCACCAGCTCGATGCCCGGATAGTGCTTCAGGGCATCGGCAAAGCCCTGATGGCGCTCTATGGCCGGCGACGAGCCTTTAAGGCCCGTTATCTCCAGGACACGCCCCTTGCCGCCAAGGCGCGACGCGATATACTCGCCCATGGTGCGCCCCATCTTTACGTTGTCGGCGCCGATAAATGCCGTGTATTTGTCTGAACCGGTCTTGCGGTCGAAAAGTATTACGGGTATGCCTTTGTTGTATGCGTTCTCGATGGCCGGCGTAACGGTGTTCATCTGGTTTGGGGCGACAATAAGGATGTCAACGCCATCGTTTACAAAGCCGTTTATCTGCTCAGTCTGCCTTACGTTGTCGTCGTTGGCCGAGGCCACCCTCAACGTGACGTTGTCGTAAAGATAAGTGCCGGCAAGCATCTCGGTGTTAAGCTTTTCGCGCCAGATGTCCTCGCTGCACTGCGACATAGCTATAACATACTCCTTACGGTCGGAACAGGCCGTCATGAGCGTTAACATCAATAAAGACAAAACGTAAGCAATATTTTTCATAGTCTGACCTCTGTTGGTTAATGCCTCACATAAGAGGCTATCCTGCATTGGATAAAAAAACTTTTTTGAAAGAAAAAGCAGCGGCACGCATGCCGTAGGAAAGGGGCGGCCAACATGCCGCTGCTCTTTATATATTATATAAGATGTGTAAACAGAAGCATCATACGGATGCCCTGCTGAAGCTGCGGGCCGGCCGCAGACTGGCCGGCATCATGCTGCCAAAGGATTTGGCAGGCATGACAGACATACACATCACAGGTTTCAGTAACATGACATCAACATTATTTGTCGAGTCTCCATACGCAGCCGTCCTTAGTGTCTTTCACCTCGAATCCGGCAGCAGCCAGCTCGTCGCGTATGCGGTCGCTTGTGGCCCAGTCTTTCTCGGCCTTTGCCTTTGCCCTGAGGCTCAGCACCATGTCTACCACCTTGCCGTAGGCTTCCTCGCGTGCGTCAGACGAGTTGCCCTTCTCTTCCTTCAGTCCGAGCAGGTCTATCGCAAAGAGGCGCATCGTGTCGGCAAGTTCTTTCAGGCAGTCGGCACAGATAGTGGCCTTGTGGTCGAGCAGCTTGTTGACCACTCCGCAGGCCTCAAACAGATAGCTGATAACCTGAGGTGTGGCAAGGTCGTCGTTCATGGCGTCGTAGCACTTTTGGCGCAGGTTCTTCACAAACTCCTCGGTCTGCGCGTCGCACTTGTCTGACACGGGCACGCGGTCTAAGTCGGCGATGCCTGACATCAGTCGGGCCAGTCCCTTCTCGCTTGCCAGCAGGGCTTCGTTAGAGAAGTCTACCGTGCCGCGATAGTGGGCAGAGAGGATGAAGAAGCGTATCGTCATGGGCGAATAAGCCTTGTCGAGGCTCGGATGGTTGCCCGTGAAGAACTGCTCGAGCGTGATGAAGTTGCCGAGGCTCTTGCCCATCTTCTGTCCGTTGATGGTTATCATGTTGTTGTGCATCCAGTATTTCACCATCTGGTCGCCCTGGCTTGCCACAGCCTGCGCAATCTCGCACTCATGATGCGGGAACACGAGGTCCATGCCTCCGCCGTGTATGTCGAAGTGGTCGCCAAGATACTTGCGTCCCATGGCCGTACACTCGCAGTGCCATCCTGGGAAACCGTCGCTCCAGGGGCTCGGCCAGCGCATGATGTGCTCGGGCTGCGCCTTCTTCCACAGGGCGAAGTCGGCCTGGTTGCGCTTCTCGCCCACACCGTCGAGCTGGCGGCTGGCGTTGATGACGTCGTCGAGGTTGCGTCCCGACAGTATGCCGTAGTGGTATTTCTCGTTATATTTTGCGATGTCGAAATAGATGCTGCCGTTGCTCTCATAGGCAAAGCCGTTGTCTATAATCTGCTTCACCAGCTCCTCCTGCTCTATGATGTGTCCCGTGGCGTGAGGCTCAATGCTTGGCGGCAGCACGTTGAGCGCCTTCATGGCGTCGTGATAGCGGTTGGTGTAGTGCTGTGCTATCTCCATAGGCTCGAGCTGCTCCAGACGTGCCTTCTTTGCTATCTTGTCGTCGCCATCGTCGGCATCGTGCTCCAGATGGCCCACGTCGGTGATGTTTCTGACGTAGCGCACCTTATAGCCCTGATGCTTGAGGTAGCGGAACAGGATGTCGAAGGTTATTGCCGGGCGTGCATGGCCCAGATGCGGATCGCCATACACTGTAGGGCCGCACACATACATGCCCACATTGGGGCTGTGGATAGGCACAAAGAGCTCCTTACGGCGGCTCAGAGTGTTATATATAAAAAACTTTTGTTCCATATTTTATTGTTTAAAATTAAACATGTCATTAACAGAATGATAACGCAACCCGACAACAAAACCACCAAGATACGTTTGAGCGTTATGCCGAGATGCAGATTATATTATGCAAAGATAACGCAAATCGAGAGCAGAATCGCCAAACCACGTTTGAGCGTTATGCCGAGATGCAGATTATATTATGCAAAGATAACGCAAATCATTGGTTTAACAAAATCAATGCAATGTTTTTTGAAAATATGTCAAAAGTGAACATCAGAAGCCACGCCTCTCATTTATATGCCACGGATAAAAATATTCGCTGAATAAGATTTCACATTCCGGCTATTTATACTTGAATCACATTAAAGCCCCAATCTGTTATTAAGATTCGGTCGGGATTTTTGTTTTATCTTGAGCAGATTTTCGTTAAATTTTTCACAAGCACTCTTATAACTGGTTACGCCGAAGTTAAAGGAGTTCAAGCAGTTAGAATCAAATGCCAACGTAGTGCTTGCGACAAGAAGCAACAAAACTTTTGAAGCCTCCAAGTAGTGCAATGTAGGGACGCACCCCAGGTGCGTCCACATATCATCAAACATTCCATTTTATCGTAAACCATTGTAATACAATGATTATCGGGAAACGCTGTTTAATTAGCCTGCGCTGAACTTGGTTTGCGCTTAGCGCCTTGCACCGATAGAAACAAAAAGACGGGCTGAAAACTGGAATGCACAAAATTGATAAAGCTACGTGCAATCTAATGACTGATTTGGGGTAACAGACAGGCTGCAACAGCGCCTGCCCCCATTAGCTGCAAAAAATCATAAGGAGAAAGCACGATTATGCTTAAAGAATATTCAGAGAGAAAGGCGGGAAAAGAAAAACTGTAATCAAAATCAGGCGTACATGTTTCAAATCATTAACCTATCGTTTACGCATCGTAACTCGGCCACTTTTCACCCAAAAGTGGCATGTTTTTGAAGCCCAAGCCTGCCTTTTGATTTTCACGTTTTGGCGAGTGGCTTGTTGAGAAGATGCAGAGAGGCATCAGCAGGCATGTATCACCGCCTGCCACATGGCGAAAGAGACGCTGCGCACCATAAGAGATGACAAAAGGACGTGCCGCCCAAATTCCCATGAAAGGAACCGGACGGCACGGAAAATATCAACTTAGCCCTTAAACGAAATTAAAGGCAGAAAGCAGGAACATCAAAACTAGCATTTCGGGTGGATGTCGAGCTTAACAGGGCGAACCATGTTCTTGGCATCAAGGATGGTGTCGAGATCTTCCTGAGTAAGTATTCCTTCCTCAAGCACAAGCTCAACAACGCCGCGGCCTGTCTCCATGGCCTTCTTGGCAATCTCTGTAGAATGCTCGTAACCGATATAGGGGTTGAGGGCTGTAACGATACCGATGCTGCGGTTAACCTCGCGGCGGCAGTTCTCCTCATTGCTTGTAATGCCGTCAACACAGAGCGTGCGCAGTGTGTCGCATGCGTTGGCCATAAGGTCTACTGACTCGAAGCAGCACTGAGCCATGACAGGCTCCATGGCGTTAAGCTCCATCTGGGCAGCCTCGCCGGCCATGGTGACACAAAGCTCGTTGCCGATAATCTTGAACGCAACCTGGCTTACAACCTCAGGAATAACGGGATTTACCTTTCCGGGCATTATTGACGAACCGGGCTGACGTGCCGGGAGATTGATTTCTGCGAGACCGCAGCGCGGACCGCTGGCCAGCAGGCGCAGGTCGTTGCTTATCTTGCTCATCTTAACGGCGATGCGCTTCAGCTCTGACATATAGCCTATCATGCAAGATGTGTCTGAGGTTACGCCCACGAGGTCTTTTGCGAGAGTGATGTCCCATCCGGTAATCTCTGCCAAAGCCTTAACACACTTCTCTGCGTAGCCCGGCTCAGAGCAGATGCCCGTACCTATGGCAGTTGCGCCCATGTTGACCTCAAGGAAGTCGGCTGCAGCCTGGTCGAGATGCAGCAGCTCTGCCTCGAGTATGCTTGCAAAGCCAGAGAAGGTCTGTCCGAGAGTCATCGGCACAGCGTCCTCGAGCTGAGTGCGTCCCATCTTTACGATGTGTGCAAACTCTTCCGACTTCTTGCGGAATGCCGCGATAAGCTCTTTGATATGTGGAACAAGGGCAAGATGGCTGGCATACATGCCCATGTGGATAGCCGTAGGATATGCGTCGTTGGTAGACTGTGAGCGGTTCACGTGGTCGTGAGAAGAGCAGTGCTCATAGTCGCCCGGCTTGAAGCCCATGTGTTTCAGCGCAATGTTGGCGATAACCTCGTTGGCGTTCATATTGGTGCTGGTGCCTGCTCCGCCCTGAATCATGTCCACGGGGAACTGGTCGTGATACTTGCCGGCCAGTATGTCCTGACAAGCAGCCTTGATACCCTCATACTGGGCATCGGTAAGCAGCCCGAGCTGATGGTTTGCCTCAGCAGCAGCCCACTTTGTGTATGCCAGACCGTTGATGAACAGAGGATACTGGCTGAGTTTGAACTTACTGATTGAGAAATTCTCAACGCCGCGCAATGTCTGTATGCCATACAATGCGTCTGCCGGAATCTCACGTGCGCCGAGGAGGTCGTGCTCCATACGGATATTCTTTTCTGAATTCATAGTTTTAAGGTTTATATTTCAATTATGTGTTTTTACTATATTATTAAGGTGTTTCGGCATTATGTTCTGCCTCCTTCCTTTCAGTGTCAAAGATAGTGCTAACTTTTCATTGTGCCAAACATTATCAGGTTTTTAACACATCAAACGCACGTATTAGCGTAAAACAGACTAAAAAGCAGTACATATATCTTACAAATAGTCAACAAACGGCAAATTTGGCATCGTCATCTACTCACCGGCAGTCATCTGTCCCATCCCCGTTCTTTCCGGTATGTCCTCACAACTGGCATAAAAAAATGATGGGAGCATCCTCACGGACACTCCCATTCTCTCCTGCAACTTGACCTGTCGGTCAAAATATAAAAAACTTACCTAACTCTTATTTTCGTCACCTGCGAGCCGCTCTCTGTCTCTGTGCGCACGACAACCATGCCGCTATCGACACCATTGAGAGTGCAGGTGAAGTTGCCGTTGGGCGATACTTTCTTCAGAAGTGCACCGCCTGCCGACCATACGCTCACTGAACGCAGAGCCGTGTCTGACGTAACGACAACCTGGCGCGGAACGATAGAGCTTACGCTGACGTTGCCGTCGGCGCCCGTTTCGGTTATGCCTGTTGTACCCGAGCCGTGACCTATCAGGAAGTAGCGGCCGTATGACGGACCGTTCACCGTGAGCTGATAGCCTTCGTAGAGCGGTGTCTCGCTCTGCAGCTCGGCGTCGTAGATAGCGGCATCCTTAACGGCTGCCACGCCGCTGAACGTAAGAGTTACCACTGAGCCGTCGGCTGCCGTAACGCCTAACGGTATGCGCTGTGCGTCTTTCAGCTGGTTGACGCTCACTGCCGTGTTGCCGGCTACGGTGTAAACCTTAGGAGCGTTGTCGGCATTGCCCGTCAGTCCGCTAATCATCTGTGCATCCTCCATGCCGAAGCCGTTGCTTGCCGAAGCAGCATAGCGCACAGCCGCGCTGCTTGAGCCTTCAGCGTCTTCTGCCGTTATCTTGAGAGAAACGGTCTGTGAGCCTTCACCTGTTGAAGTTGTTTCAAACTTCTGCATGTCAGCAGTGAATTTAACAGTCACATTAGCATCATAAATTGTTCCTGCCTCTGTTTCATTACCGAGAGCCTCAACATAGAATACTGAATATGGTGCAATAAGAGATGTCTGAGCAGACCATCCGTTTTCAGTAAAAGCAACCGCATTGTCTTCTGACATATCGCCAATCCAATATTTCTGTGCCAGCACGTCGCTATTGCTCTCAACAAACGCCTGAACATCGAGAGGAGCCATAAACGGATTACCTACCATCAGATACTTGCCGTCAGCAGACGGAGTAAGCGTAACCGTAACATTTTCTTTTGGAGCGTAATTTAACGGGTTGCTTCTATCCAACAAGTCTGTTACAAGCAGCTTGCCTGCATTGGTACGGTTCAGAGTTCCTGTACTTACACCATAGTTAGTGTCGGCCTTCGGGAAACGGAACAGCAATGAGCTTTTGGACGTAACGCCCTTGATGGAGAATCCGCCACCTGCAATATATGGCACGCTTGCGTCGTTGTATGCAGAGCTCCATTCTGTAGTAAACGATACAGGAATGTTGCCGCCGCCCTGTTCAACTATACTTGCTCCGGTGCTCCAGCTGCGCTGGTAAACGGCAGGATTCAGACGGCTATAATCGTTTTCATTGAACGTTATATCCTTGAAATACTCCGTCTCTTGCTTTCCTGTTGTAGGAGCATACCAGTCGCCGGCAACAACGCCCTGCAGCGGTGTGCTTACGGCTGTCCACTGTCCCGGAGTAACCTCCACGTCTGTCCATGCCTTGTTATAGAGCAGCTGCTCAGCATGCAGCATCTGTGCGCCCAGTTCAAAGTGGATGTCGCGGCAGATATTCACACGGTAGCGTTGAGTGGTGAGCGCATCATTGCTCTCATAAGCCATCAAGTCATACTGAATATTCTCTGTCGGCTGTTCCATATAATCCGGACGGCTCGAATTTGTCCATGCGCCGCCATCGCCATATCCTGCCATATAAAGCTCAGCCTTGCTGTCTTTCGGCATGATGACATTAGAGAACAGCATCGGCACAAAGCCTTTGTCTGTTGTATTTTCAGCATTATCAGTATATGTGCCGTCTGTATTCTTCAAGTCCTTAGCATCGGCACGCTTCCAGTTGGCATCATTATTCCAGTTGCTTGTAGCGCCCGCACCGCTCCATACCAGATTTTCAGGAACCACCTTCATGTCGACTGTGAACTTACCGAAACATGCGTTGCTGATGTTACCTCCTGAAGAACTAAGTTCCTCAAAATGAACCGCAAACGTATATGTATATCCTTCCTTTGGTTCAAATTTGAAGCCATTAGACTGTTCTGACTGTGTGTCAAAATAGATTTCCATATTATCTTTATATGAAGAACCTTCTTTATATGGCTCTGCAAACAACGAATTTAACACACCGATAGGTAACGAATATTCGCTAAAGTCTGTTGTAAAGAATTTGTTATAAGCCGGATCATCCGTGGCAACGAGATAAATCTTACCAAATACATCTGGAGTCAAAGATTTAACCATACCAATATGGTCGGTACCCTCTGTAACCAATACCGCACCGCGTAAATCTATGGTTATCGGCTTGTCGGCAGACGTAGAATTTATCTGACTCAAACCTATACGCAAGCCAGGATTGAACGCGTCATTAGGATATTTTACGGTATTGAAGCCTGCATGAAGCTGTGGGGCATCACCATCTGTATGTAAAATTAAAGGAATATACGACCAGCAAACATTAGCCCATTGTTCTTCACTAATACCACCTTCAGAAGGAGGCACAAGAGTTTGAATAGGTTGTATAACCAATCGCAAACCGTCCTGTAATAGAGCTATATCCAAATTTTCCTTATGCAATACGAGACGATTATGCAATCCACCACCAGTTTGATCATTTAGATATTCAGCAATTATATCTATTTGCTCCTGTTTTAAAGTTGTTTTCTGACCATCAATAGCATCATGTTCACCTGCTGTAACACCACTCAAATCCTCTTTGTCAATATAAATATCACGGAAGGTTGTAAGTGCACTTTGCAAAGACTCTCCACCATGTTTCTGATTTGGTGCAATAAATTCTTCTTCTGTGCCAAAGAACCAGTCAAAATAAACGCCATTATCTATTATTATATAATCTTCAGTACCATCTTCTTTTGGTATAGGCACACGCATCTGAGCTGAGAAGTTAAATATCTGTCCGGCACAGAAATCTGTTGACGGATCTACCACCTCACCGTTAACGCGCAACAATGTTTCTGACGTAACATAGAAGTCGGTCATTATGGCGCACTGGTCATTTATCACAGCAGCAAAATCCTCTGCGTCAAGAGTCAGGTCGCTATTATCATGTATGTTGATAAGCATAACGTAAGGCCGGTTTGGAGTCAACGCAGAATAGAAATCCACAACAAGGCTTCTTAGTCCGGTTTCACTATCCGTAGTTCCATAGAAATAATACTTGCTGCCATCGTATGTGTCTGCTGCAAGATTAGGATGCTTATTCTCGTTATACTCAATATTATCAACAAACGGCAGTTTGAAGTTGAGCGTATTATATTTTTCATTATATCCGCCCTGCTCCGGATCTTCATTATTGCCCACTTCCACAACCGAGGCGTCTATGGCTTCGGCATATTTTCCTGGATTTGCAGCCAGATAGTTGTCATATTTTATTTTATCAATAAAACAGAAATCGATGGCGTCAACACCGTTCGACGTATCATCATAACCCATTCTCGACATCAGTCGCTCCCAGTCTATCTTAACGTTCATTAGTGTACGGTCGCCAACACAAGTAGCATCAAGCTGGTTTACCTCCGCATTTGGATGCATCAGATAAACACGTATATCGTCAATATACATGTCACCTCCCGACGTTGATGCCGAGTTGTTCTCTATCTGAAGCATATACGAGTCATAATTGGCAACATTCGGGTCGTTATTAATAAACGAGAAATAAACCTGATACCATTCGTTATGCCCTGAGCCTGTACCTGGATCTCCCGCTGTAAGAAGCGTTGTGGTACGTATCTGGCTGCTCGAATGGCGATATATAGGCGTATAGGTCACTGTCCCGTCTGGATTATTCTTTACACCCATAATCGTGAACATTACAGCGGCGTCATCGTTACTGGATGTACCTGAGCTCTTAATCCAAGCTGTCGTAAACAGCTCCGAACCGGCACACAGGCGGTCTTCGAAAGGCAAACGGGCGATGATACCAGGACGGTCTGACGTATCAATAAACAGGAAATAGCCGTCATCATCTTTTCCGACACCTTTTGGCGGGAGTGCACTTAAGTTACCATTTAATTCTCCATATCCCATGTAATCATCCACAATAGCATAGTATCCCCATTCAGTAAAATATTGGTCTTTTATCTGTGTCGCACCGGTAAAATCACCTTTCTTTGAGCCGTCAAAGAAAGCATAACTGCTGTGTCCCCAATCCATTGGGAAAGGGAAATAGTGGTCTTGTCCGTACATTCTAGCCACATTGGGATCATAATCGAAATTAAGTGAAGTAAGCAGTTCCAAGTTGTCCTTCATCCATTGCGGAGAGCGATAAGTATAGTTCCACGACTTACCTTGGGCATCACTTGTGCCGAGCTGCGACACCTGCGTTTGTGTCAAAGGTAAGGCATCTGCCTTAAATGTAAGATTATAACGTGCTATGTTATATATTTTTCCACCTGCACTTTTCGTCACAAGAATTGTTGCGGTACTGCCATCTGCAACCTCCCAAGGAGTATTTGTACCTACACCTTGTTTTCTGAACTTTATAATACGATTATCTCCCGACAACTGTGTTGTCTCAAGCTGAAGTCCAGCGTTGTTATTTACAACCTGAATAGATAAGCTTGCAGTTTCAGACACATCAGGTATGGCATATCCATTCGCATTCTTAGACAAGGCGACCAACTCAGACGTACGATTAGACAAATGTTTGGCGGGGAAAGTTATATCGTACTCTTCGAGATATCTCTTATCAGTACCACCACCCTGATAATCATCAGACTTCAAGCGCTTATGTCCTACCTGCCAAGCCGTGGTCTCCTTATGGTCATCAACTCCCACTATATAAAACACGGCACGCAAAGATAGTGTCGGTTCATAATAACCATTCTCTCTGAATCTCTGCGCCAAATTGTCTGGTGTCGCATCAGATTGTTCTCCGGGATAACTTTCCCAAAAATCGGTATAACCAGATACATCGCAGGCAACAACATACCAGTCGTTATCATATGAACCGGCATTATCAAACCAGGAATTAAATTCGGCGTCGGTAGGATAATAAAAGTCCATGCTCGTAACAGCACTTCCCAACGGCTGTCCTACATATCCGTTTGCCAGACGATAGACGGTACCGCTACCTGACGGCGTAAGCAAATCATATGCCTTATTGCTTGAATGATTTGTCTCGAACGTACCATCTGTACGATAACTATACCAACGTTGATAGGTATGAACAGAGTAGTTATCTCCCATTTTCGTTGGCAAAGACAAACTAACTTCTGAACCTTTATGCACATAGATAGTGTCCATATAGGTGTGCGCAGCCTGAATATGCTTTAAATCAGTAGACATAACCGTCTCAAAGAACGGCTCATCATATCTGAACGTTCCAAGACTGTTTTCTGGAAGATTTAAATCGTCTGCCAAATCAAACCACTTTGACCTTTTATGGTTAATCTTCGCTTCAACAGCTGCCGTCAAAGTTATCTCCGATATTCTATAAGTTTTACTACTCGTTGAAGTAAAATGCAGACGCACATACTTTTTATTTATCGGTGTGTTTAAGATTATAGTTTGCGTATTACTATTCAAACTTACACTTTGTATCGGATCACCCCATAAATTGCCATCATCACTTGCGTAAATATCCAACTCATTTGGACGATAATTATTATACCATCCATCTGGACAACGAACCTCAATCTTTGACAAGCCATTTGAACCTATGTCAAGATTAAAATAGGCATCTCTTGCATTATTTTTAGATGCGTAACTACTTGTATTACCATCAAAAGATCTATTATAATTACTTAAATCAGACTCTCCAACAGCAGGAATGTATGTAGGACCATCCGGCACACTATACTTATTCCCTGACACCTGCGCCACTGCATTCTGTGCAAGGAATGTTGCGCAGAAGAGAATGAGAAGTTTATATAAATTATGTATATGTTTCATATCTTATGTCCTCCTTTTTATTTTTTGAACATATTAAGCATTTCATGACGCAGATAGTCGAGACCGAACTCCGGTGTACGCGTTTTGCTCTTAAACGGGAAGTTAGTAATGTCGTCGGTAACTACCTTTACTGTATATGTGCGGTTGTATGTTGCTCCATTATCCTGCCACGTAACCAAAAGGCTAAGATCAAAAGTCTTGCCGGCAGATGCCGTAACATGGCCCTTAATAGTCTTCACATTAGTAGTTTGGCTTTCAAAGATTATGCCGTCAACACCTTCTGGAATATTCCAATTACATTCAGGATTAGTAACAGTGGTTGTTCCTCCACTATTTTTCACTCCATTTACGGTAAACTCAAACTGGCATCCTTCGGGCACTACTATTTGATATGTATTATCAAAGCCTGTAATCTGAACTTCCACGGGCTGGCTGCCTATCGGGCTTACCCAGCATTGCGCTGCGAGGTCGAGGCCATAGTCGTTGAGCTGCAGCGTAAGCGGGAAGATGCTGTTGCGCGGAAGCTCGTCTCTTGCGGTGGTTGCCTCGTATGTAATTCCGTTCATCTCGTCGGTAGTAACGCTGACATTAAATTTATGGTCTGCCGGTGAAGAGTTTACATAAAAGTCAGGAATAACAAGTGTTCCTGTTGCACCTGTACCGTCAGCTTTCAGAGTTCCGTCACCAGGAACAGTTATATTCTTTGTCGTTGTGTATGTCGCTCCTTCCAACGTTTTATCTGAGAAGAGAGTTATCTTGTCGGCATATCCGCCGAACGACAGGGCCGTAACCTTTGTGCTGGCCTTACCTGATATGCTCATTCTTATCTTGGTTACAAGGCGGTCGAGACCGATAGAGATGTTGCGTGTAGAACGCGTAACGGTTACTTCCTCCTTTGCGCTCATCGGGATAAAATAAGTAAGCAAGTCAAGCTTTGAGGCAGGATTGTCTTCAAGCACGATATTGTCTATATCAATACCCTTCTCCGTAAGAGATTCGCCGTCTCCCAATCCTGTAAGGCTGCTCCACGCCGTACTGAAATAAGAATCAATGTTTGCAAAGGCATACACTGTGTATGTGCCCGGTGTTAGCGTGAAGCTCTCTGAGGTCCATGTCTTCAAGTTTCCCACCTTTGCTGCTTCGTCATTACTCAAATCTGGCAAGAATTTCTTCACGACCTTGTCGCCCTGTATAAAAAGCACGAGCAGGTTGTGCATATACTCGCTGTTCTGCCCCACTTCGGTACCCTCTCTTGTGTTCAGGTCGCCTTCCTCACGTGCTGTGATGCTCAGCTGAAGCATGGCGGGAGCATTGTCGTCGCCCGTGTCGATGTCGTCGTCGAACGAGCATGAGGCGAGAGGCACGGCGCACATCCATGGCAGCAGCCATAACATAGCCTTATATATATGTTGCTTTATCTTGTTCATAACGTCAGTGTTTTTTCATTATATTCATTACATCACATAGGCAGAGTCTCATTATCGAGCAGCAGCCAGTCGTTAACATACACGTCAACAATCAGACTCTCCTCTTCCGGCACTTCGCCTCCGAGCGAATAAACGCTGTTGACCGTAAGTTTATATATATTGTTTCGCACAATGGCATACTCCATTATACCCTTCTTTGTATCATCATTGTCATTGCTGTGGCGCACCCACCATGTGTAATAGCATGTGGCGTCTTCGTATGTGCGCGTTCCGTAATGCTTCAAGGCAATACGCGTAACCTTACCATTTTTGTCAAGAACCACTTTTCCGTTTTCGTCTTTCGAATAGCCGCACTCATTCAGCATATAGTTGCTCCATGTAAGCGAAGAAACATCCGAAACAGTTTCCGTATCGTCTTTACCCTCAGCCAGTCCTTCAAGATATTTGTTATATCCCGACGGATCGTTGGTAAGCAACGTGGATGTAATAAAATGTTTTACATCCCCCCATGTCGTGCAGTTTGTTATTAGAGCATCTAACTCATCAAATTTGCTTCCATAAAAATTCTTCATCATGTTTTCCATTGAGGCATAAATCTTTGTACCATACGCGAAGAATGTTTCTCCATCGGTATAATTTGCCACGCCCTGCGGATGGAACTTTGCCTTGAACACCACGCCCGTGCTGTAACGTTTTCCTGCCTCTTCGGCTGCCGTTGTGTTTTCGAGAGTATAGCCTATACGCTGCCATGTTTCGGTTCCGACAGTCACTTCTGTTCCCAGCTGAACATAAGCGGCCCAATGATTAGGGTCTTGCGAGATGTTGCCAAACCATTCGCCGTAAAGGTCTTTAGCTGTTTTATTAGCTTCACCGCCAATGGTAAAGCTGTTGTTGGCTGATGTCTTGCCTGCCGTCCACGGGTCGAGCACGTAGTTAGTTTGTACTCCTGCATCTGGTGTTTCATCACCGAGATAAGACAGGTTGGTGCCGTTAACATCGTCAGCCACGCGCTTCAACAGATAGCTGCCTGCAGTAAGATTGTTCACCAGGGCTGCGCCGGTTATCTCAACAGTGGCACCGGAATATGCCGGGTCATCACACGTATAAGTTCCTGTTGTTTTATAGTCGAGCCTTGCAGCCATGCGCTCTACGTTTACCTCAGCAGTGGCGGGATTGCTCTCCGGATTAGAATTGAGCGTGAGCGTGGCGTCGGCTGCTGATGTCATTACGAAGTCAGAATAGTCTGAGCCTGAGGCTGTCCATGCCGTGGTCTGTATATGATTGCGCACGTCGGCGAGCGTGAGCGACTGGCCTGTCCACCAGTCTGCGCCCGGATTTGCCACCACGAGCACGTTGTATGTTCCGTCGTCGAGGTCTACCTGCTGCGGCGTTGTTGTATAGGTGCGGTCGATGCCGTTGCCCGGCTCGGTATAGCTTCCAACGTTAAATGTTGCTACAGCCATGATTGGAGTTGTACCGCTGCTGTTCACTCCGTCAGTGCCGCTGCCCTGATAGAAGAAGGCCACGGCCGACTTTATCTCATTTTCATTAACTTGCCCTTTTTCCTGTCCGTCGCCCTGTTCGCCTCCCGTAGGATTAGAGCGCGTAGGCGTGCTTTGCTGCGATGCGAAGCTGAGCGAGACATAAGAAGATGCCGACATGCCGCCTCCGCCTGACGGAGCGGTGTCGATGTCTTCCTGCGCACAGCCGGCCGCAAGAGATGCCATAAGCAGGCATCCCGCAACGCCCTTAACTGTATGTAATATATTCTTGTTCATAGACATTCGTGATTTTTAGGTTGGTTGGCTGTTTAAATCACAGTTCCTCAAACTGCACCCGCTTGCTCCATCCCAGCACGCTGATGCTGATGTTTACGTAAGCCAGGCGGTCGCCCTTGAGGTAGAAGTCAAGCTGATAGTCGTAGCCGCGGTCGAGGAATTCCTGTTCCGAGTAGCGGTATATCTCCTCGCTCGTGCGCAGACGGCTGAGCAGGTCGGGCAGATTGACGCGCACCACTTCCATGTTGGTGTTTTTGTTCACTATAGACAGTATGCCGTCGTCCTTTGCATCGGCATGATACAATATGCGCGATGTCATAAAGTCGGCATGAGCTATCTTGCCCACTCCGTCTATCGGGTCGCCGTTATGGTCGAAGGCCGGCGTGCGGTCGTCGGTGTTCCATGTTGCATGCGGCGTGTAGACCACGGTGCTGGTCTCGTCGAGCGAGTTGTCCCAAAGGATGTGCGAGTTGCGGTCGGTGATGGTCATGTCATAGTTTGCCACGTCCATCTGTGTGGGGTCGTCGAGCTCGCGCATTGTCACGTTGATTTTCTTGGTGTCGCGCATGAGCGAGATTGTGTGGTAAGTAGGCTTTCCGGCGAACACCTCAACAGGTTCAACCTCCATGCCGTGCCACAGAGTGTCGAGCGGCAGTCCGTGGTTGTCAACAAGGAGCATGTCGCTGCCCTGCTGTGTTGTCTCGAGTCTTACGTCGAGTGCCGTCATGTCGTCTCCGGCAGTAAGGTCAGAGCGGACGAAGCGTGCGCGTCCCGACTCCATCTGCTCAGAGTAAGAGTTTTGTCCGGCAAGCACTATGAACTTATACTTGCCCGGGTCGAGGTCCATCTTCATTGAGTATGTAGGCACGGCCAGCGGCAGCGAGCTGCCCACGTTGGCCTCCGACTGGCGTGTGACATACTTGCCGTTTTCGTCGAACACGTAGACATCTACAGCTCCCACATGGTCGTTGAACATGTCAGCGCGCTCAAGATTGTAGTCGTACTTGAAGTTGAGATACAGCCCCATGGGACAGTCGTCTCTGTCTTCGGTCATCATGTCGCACGATGTGAACACCGGTGTCGACAAAGCCGCAATGCACAGCCAAGTCAGACGCTTTATTGAAAGATACTTCATAAGCATATATATTTTTTGTTTTTATTTCCTTTATCCATATTTAATTGTTGCATTGTCTTTGCGCGGCGACATTGCTGTCTATCCCCGCCGGGCCAGCCCGGATGCCTATCTGTCTGTGTTGCTTAAGCAGATGTTTAGCCTTGGGCTGTCGCTGTTTATGTTGTGGGCACTTGCCCTTGAGCGTCGTGCCTCGTTGTTGTCAGTTTTGGTTTGCGGCAACATTGTTCCGCAACGGCTCCTCTCTCTGTGCCGGAGCTGCACCCCGCCGTATCTCATGGTGTCTCTGCGGGCAGACTTACATGCAGGCCACACCTCTGCGGCTTCTGCCTTTTTAAGAAAATGTGCGGCCGGCCCATACCGGCCGCACACTGATGTTGTCAATTAACTTTAACTTTTATGAAGTTCAATCTTATTAGAGATCTACGCTCTGGCTGCGCTTAGCCCAAGAGAGAACGTTGATATCAACAGAAATGTAAGATTCCTTCTTGTCAACAGGTTCAGGAGTAACTTCTGTTACGTTAGGATCACCAAGGCTCTTAATGCTTTGAACGTTGATTTCGTACCAGTTGTTGCGGAGAACACCATAACGGCCGAGATAATCAGCAGATTTACCAGCATAAATGCTATTGTCTGTTTCATAAGTTGCATCCCAAGGTGTCTGAGTTTCATCAAAGTGTCTGATGTAAACAGGATAATAAGCAACTCCGTTTGCATAATACTCTAATGTAATATGGTCATTAGCAAGAGTTGCAGCATTTGTAGGATATTCAGCAGCATCAGCCTTCAGTTTGCCTTTACCTGATTCATTAAGAACAATTGTAGCAACGGTACGTTTTCCGGCAGCTTCTGTTGAGAATGTAACATCAAAGTCTGTATCTGATGAAAGTGCTTTACCCTGATCTACATTAGCCTTAGCCCAAGCATTGAATGTAACATCATTCAGCAAACGTGCAGCAACTTCTTTCTTTACATCAGCTACTTGCCATATATCGTTTCTGTTGCCATCAACAGTATAGAACTCTGTTCCGCCATTGAATGTAGCCTTAACAATAACACGTGTAAGATTCTGCTCAAGCATGTTAGCCAAGTCTGTTGTATTCTCGAAACAATAAGCTGCATATTCTCCATTAGCAGGATTAACAGCCGGCAGAGTTGCATGCTCACCGCCAACAGTAGTGAGACCACCAACACCTGTAGTGTTGTTATAATTATAGTCATCACCCCAATAAACTCTATAAAGTCCGCTTGCAATGGCTGTTCCGCCTATGAAACGATAATCGGTTGAACGAGTTGCCTTATAAGCTTTCCATGTAGTAAAGTCTTTAACATCACGAACCAGCTTGTTGGTCTGGTTTGTATTGTCAAGAGCCCATCCGTCAATTGTATAAGTAAGCCCTGATCCGTCTGTAACAGTACCATTGGCATCATTCTTTACAGTTACCTTAGCCTCAGCTCTTTCAACATAGATTGTTGCTGCAGGTTGAGCATCTGCCTCGGCCTTTGTCTTAAAGATTTTTCTGCCGTCGATAGTAACAAGAGGTTCTACAACATTTGCACTTGTAGGATCTACAGTACCACCTTGTGCGTCAGCCATAATGGCATTTGACATCAGCAGACCATCATCGTGCCAGCTGTAGTCTGTACCGATAGCTGTTTTGACAGCATCATTAAGTTCTGAAAGACTTTTACCTGTAGCAGCAGCTCCGTTAACATTCAATATACCACCTTCTGCAATAGAAAGGAGTCCATTATTGTTGAGAACTACCAAAGCCTTAATATCACCAGACACGCTGTTAATCTCCTGAGTAATCTTAGCTGTTGTTGTGATGTTGTCAGTTGTAGTGCCTTCCGGTGAGAAGTTCAGATCCATTTTATAAGCACTGTTTACCTTATAATCAATATCAGACTCTCCCTTAACAAACAGAATAAGAGTAGCATCCTTTACCTCATACTCTGCCGGTGTGCCGTCGTCGAAATTATCGTTGGCACGTGTACCAGGCTGCGTAGGGAGCTGAATGGCAAGGTTGATATAACCCTTACCCTTATCATTCCACTGTAGCTGTCCGCCATTGTCAATAACATCCTCGCTTGAACAAGCTCCCAGCATCAGCGCTGCCAATGCGAAGGAAAATAATTTTACTTTTTTCATAATTCCTCAAATCCGCAACCTATAGGGTTTAGTGGGATTTTGCTTGCAAAGCGACAAAATTCATTTTATTGTACATATT
>ENA-OQIE01000413-OQIE01000413.1-human-gut-metagenome-genome-assembly--contig:-NODE-413-length-30653-cov-9.864469_pt1 | contig 30653 bp, 32 predicted proteins | sample MGYA00242569_ERZ504731 | MGnify/ENA primary metagenome ERZ504731 (study PRJEB26092, sample SAMD00036208) | human gut metagenome | host: Homo sapiens | study: EMG produced TPA metagenomics assembly of...
CATGAAAAGCAATGGGAAAATGTAACACAAGGGAAAGAGTAAGGGAAAGTTCACTTGCTACAAACTTAGTATTTTCAAGGGTTTGCGAAGAATTTGATAATCAAATATAACAGTTATTAAATTTCCTAAAATATGTGAAATATCAACTGGAAGTTGTCATTCCAAAATCAGGACACCAGCGCAATCGGACATTTGTGTAAATGAAAGAACCGGAAAATCTTTTCTCAGTTCTTCAACGACAAAGTAGATTTCATCATTATCCCATGTGTCTCCTGCCTTCAATTTACACTGTTCTAAATCCTTTCGTGTTTCAAAGGCAACATCGCCGATTATAATTTTGCCGTTTTTCTTTAAGTGATTACGCAATTCTAGAAAGAAATTTTTCTTCTGATCATCCGTCAAATGATGCAAAGAGTATGTCGCAACAATATAATCATAACGAAAATTTTGCAATGGTTCGACAAGCTCTTTTGAAAAGTCCCCCTGATATAAATGTGCATTGGGCATTTTCTCAGATGCCAACTCAATCATCCTAGATGAAAAGTCCTGTCCATATATGGAGCACCCTTGCTCATATAGCTTTGTTGTTAATGTACCTGTCCCGAACCCAATATCCAAAACAATAGCATTTTCAGTTTTCATTATAGTCTGAAAAATGAATCCAAGTACCTTTTTGTAACCAGCAAAAGGGTATGTGTTTTCTTCATCAGAAATTCCGACAGTTTTGTCATAACCATCTGCCCAAAGATCAAACTCTTTTTTATCTAGCATATTTACTCCCTCCATAACTTCTAATTTATCTAGCTAAATAATATCATACACCTTAGTTTTTAAACATTTGCTATATTAACCAATTTAGCTAGAATTACAATTCTCTTATTGTTATCTCTTGTATCACAAGTAACCAATGTCATTAATCGATCTTCTTTATTTACTGAAACACCAGTTTTATATAATCCTCTATTAATGGAATCTGATATAAAGGCATTAATCTGCTTATCAAGTTATATGCAGTAACTACATAGACAAAAATTGCTACACCTGCAAATATCATAGCATCTTTCTTTGCACCATTATCATAACACTCCCTTGCATTCGTCAAAAAGGTTAATCCCATAAAAACAAACATAATTGGCAGTGTTATGTCAGTAGACACTATGTTCATCAGTCCAAGAGAACCGAATATAATGGTTAAAACACTAAATATTGCTTTCTTGGTACGCATAAGTACTTCTCCTTCCAACTTCTGTTTCTTTTTTAGATACACTCATTTATTCGAGATTTTTTATAACTAAGTTGTAATTGCTATCATAATGCAGTCCAAGTTCTCTACAAATTCTATCATTTACCTTATCTAAGGCTTTCTTGTATTCTGCGTACTGTGGAGATAGCACCATCAAATTAGGAATGAATATGTCGTTATATCCTTTATCTTGGAACTCTTTCTGCATTTTTCTCTGGGCAATAAATGACGGATGATATTTCATAATGCCAGTTTTCATTTTAGCACCTTTCTTTACCATTTCTTTTAATTTTTCATATTCGCTTTCACTCATATCACGATAATAAGCTATCATCTCATCTGCAGTTCTTGTTTCCGGTGCAATCCCACCTGCTATTTTTACACCTATTCCCATAAAAAAAGGAACTTTCAATGTCGTTTCATCACAATACTCTAATATGTTCCGTAAGGCTTGCTTCTGCTCCAGAGTCTTTAATCTCACATTAAGAAATGGTTTGAAGTGACTTTTTAAGTAATCTCCCCATTCTTTCCCCGGTAATAAAGACTCAATCGCATTTTCGACAGTTTGGTAATCAAGTATCTCATTTGCCTTGTCTGCATTACCATCATCTATAAATTGCTTCAACGCTTCAAGTTCTGAGTCCTGTAAAATTTTTTCCTGTAATTTTTCCTGATAAATACGTAAAAGAATACTTTTATCATCTTTTTTCAAAAGGGTTTGTATATCTTTAATACCAATCCCAAGCTTTCTATATACCGAAATTTTTTTTAAAGTTTTAACGTCTTGCATGGAGTAGTTTCGATAGCCGTTGCTATCTTTATCTACTGACAACAATCCTTTTTCTTCATAGTATTTAACTGCACGCTTTGTCATTCCGACTTCCTTAATAATTTCATTTAATAACATCGGACACACCTCCTTGTGATGATAGTATAAGGGTGTACGTTACGTACAAGTCAATATATTTTTGAAGTTTTCATTTCAATCATACAAATTCGATTTATTGATTTATTTTAACACAAAATATAAGTGGTTTGTAAAGAGGAAATATATCGTGTTTAATTTTCATACAAAAAATTTGTAACACCATCATATTACCAATAAAAACTTGTAAAAACCTATATCGCTTTATAACTGTTTTCATGAAACTAACAGCTTCTTTTAAGAAAAAGATTTGTTCAAACTTCATGAAACTAAGAATTACGTTTGCTTATTCGTGCTCAATAAAGCACAAAAAACAAAGAAGCATTAAGTCTCTTTGTTCTTAGGCGTTCGAGATGTAATCACAGATATTCTTAGATGCAGGTGCTTTCGATGAAGGTCTTCTCTTTTTACAACTTGGACAAGCCATCCTCACACAAACCTCCAAAACACTACCCATAGTTAAATAGAAGGCATAAAAAAAGCGGGCAAATTGATGAGGTTTACCCGTTACTAGTTTTGTCTATACATCAAAAAATTTCTTTGCGTTGTTATAGAAAATATCTTCTAAACCCTGTTCATCAACGCCACACATTAATACTTTCTGCATCTCAACTGTAGGATGATGGAAAGGAGTATCCGTTCCAAACATTATACGATCATGTCCAACCGTATCATACGCTTCTTTAATTTTTGTATGCATAGGCATACCCGACATTTCTAAGTAAATATTTGGATATCGTCTAGCCATTTTTAATGCTGCATCAATATAAACTCCATGACCATGTCCCATATGAATCATTAGTACTTTACAATTTGGATGTCTTTCGGCAAGTAATCCAATTTGCCAAGGAAGTGAATAAGGGGGATGGCCTGAATGTATACAAACAGGAATTCCATATTCTTCGGCTTTATCTAATATAGGATCTACAATTTCACTATCCGCACAATAGGCGTGGCGTAATGGTTGTAGTTTAATAGCTTTAAAGCCAAGCTTTACATATTTATCAATCAAATCTAAACAATCTGGCTCTAAAGGATTTACATAGACACACCCTTCAATACGTCCTGGATATTTCTGCATAGCCTTATAAGCTACTTCATTATCCAAAACACAAATCATTGTCGTTTCAATTTCATATGTATCCATTAGTGAAATTAATTCGTCTGCATCCATTTTTACATTGGCCCATCCACCAATGTATCCTAAGTGTGCATGTGCATCGATTTTTTTCATGCGGCAGCTCCTTGTAAAGATAGCACTTTAGATTTAGCCAAAACATTCGCAATAATCGCATAAATAACAAGTCCCATAATCGTTTGAGCTAAAAGTCTAGGTATAGACGCAAATGCGACTGCTGCAGTAAATAAAGGAATCTTAAACAATGTATATGCGAAACATTGAAACAAACCACCAAGGCTAGCACCAACAATCCAATCCATTTTTTCATTATTTCCCTTTTCAAGTACAACACCCATGATATATCCCATGATGAATTTAAAGATAAATGTTGGAAGTACCCAAATCATGGCTCCTGTTAATAAATCACTTAAAGCAGCACCTAATCCTGCAGCTAAAGCACCATCCTTTTTACCTAAATAAAGTACAGCTAAAAATGCCATACAATCTCCCATATGTGTATATCCTCCGGTTGCCGGATTTGGAAACTTAATTGTGAATGTACATACAAAGATCAATGCGATCATTAAAGCAGTTTTTGCGATTCTTTTTGTCGTTTCATTTGTCATAATCATTTCTCCTTTTAAAAACTTGTCCCTATATTAGCATTATACTGTATCCTTTAAAATATACAGTTTTAACTTAATTTTAAGGGACAGTAATTTAAGAAACATTTAAGGATTACATGTTTTAATAAATCCATGAAAAAATTATTAATATCACTCTTATTGATTTTTTGTATAGGATGCACCTTTACATTTCTCAATGAAACAAATATAAACATTTCTGCCAAAAGCACAAAAGAAACCATTATGATCGATGCTGGTCATGGAGGATATGATGTAGGAGCTGAAAGTTTTTATGGTGATTATGAAAAAGACATCAATTTGGAAATTGCTTTACTTGTTGGAAAACAACTCAAATCCTATGGCTACAACGTTGTATATACACGTACAAGTGATTCAGTTTCTTGGCCAAGCAGTAATAAGAAGGATTTACAAGCACGTTGTGATTTAGCCAAAAAAAAAATGCCGATCTCTTTGTATCCATACATTTAAATTCAAGTGAATATGAAGCCAATGGATATGAAATCTATTGTGATTTCAACAACAAGAACACTTTGAAAGTGTCCAACTCCATTCTTAAGCAACTTGATCAATTCGATTATTCAACCAATCGAGGCTTATTAGATACAAATGAAACACCTTTGTATGTTGTCAAAAACAACAAAGTGGATGCCATATTAATTGAAGCTGGCTTTATATCGGATGATTCGGATTTATATTATCTTAAAAATTATACAAAAAATATTGCGACAGCCATTGCCAAAGGCATCAAAAAAAGTCTGAACTGATCAGACTCTTTATTTTGCGAATTGAGCATTATACAACCTGGCATAAACTCCATTCTTATTTAACAATTCTTCATGACTACCTTGTTCTACAATATCTCCATGTTCAAGAACTAAAATCTTATCTGCATTGATAATTGTAGATAAACGGTGTGCAATCACAAAACAAGTACGATTTTCCATAACTCGATCCATTGCACCTTGAAGACGTCTTTCAAGTCTTGTATCTACACTACTCGTAGCTTCATCTAAAATTAAGACTTCCGGATTCTTTAATAGAGCACGTGCAATCGTCAATAATTGTTTTTCACCTTGAGAAACATTGCTACCTTCTTCATTGATCAAAGTATCATAGCCATCGGTTAAAGTACGTATAAAGTGATGGACATTGGCTTGTTTTGCGGCTTCCACAATTTCATTTTTTAACGCCTTCTCATTTCCATACGCAATATTTTGTTCAATACTACCCTCAAATAACCATGTATCTTGTAGTACTAACGCAAAAAGTTTTCTTAAATCATGATATGACAATTCACGAATATCAATACCATTGATTTTAATACTTCCACCTTTCACATCATAGAAACGCAACAATAAATTTGTCAATGTCGTCTTACCGGCTCCTGTAGGACCTACGATTGCGATGGTTTGACCTTGATGTACATCAATATTTACATCTTTCATAAGTAGATTATCATCATACCCAAATTGTACATGTTCAAATTCAATGGTACGTACTTCATCAATTTGACATTTAGATACAACATCCTCTTCAATGGGTTGATTTAAGAAAGTAAATAAACGTGACATCGCACTAAAGGCAGATTGTACTGCACTTGATAATTGCGATATTTGTGAGATTGGATCATTGATTTGCCAGATATAACGAATAAAGGCTTGTAGCTGTCCTAAAGCTATAGTTCCATTTAACACTTGAAGACATCCAACAAGACTTGCACATCCAATACTTAGATAAGTAATCAAAGAACATAATGGATTGATTAAACTTGATACAAATTGTGCCTTAAAACTAGATACACGCATTCTTTCATTATCTTTTTGAAATCTTTCTAAAGCATGTTCTTGTTGATTATAAGAAAGAATCTCATTATATCCATCATACAATTCATTGATTGTACCATTTAAATCAGCCAATGTATTTTGTTGATCATCAAATAGAGGCTGTGATTTTTTCACTACAAATTTTGAAAGAAGTGCGATAACAGGTAATGCCACTAAAATAATGCATGTCATAAGCACATTGATTCTAAACATCATAAATAATACAAAAGTAAATGTACAGACTGCCGAAATCACTCGTGATAAAGTTTGTTGCAGCGCATTCGATAATGTATCCACATCATTTGTGATACGTGATAATAACTCTCCCGTTTTTTCTTGATCAAAATAAGATACTGGTAAATGATGAATTTTATCTTCTATCGCATTACGTACATCAAACATCGTTTTTTGAATCGCATCTGTCATAAAGATGGCCATTAAAAATTGGGATATCGTCTTTACAATATAGATTGTAAATAAGATACATAAAATATGTACAACTTTATCTATCTGAATTGGCTGATGTGAAGAAATATCGGATGCAAGCTGAGTTGTGATCATACCTTCAACAGTAGGATTTAAGGCGAATGTCACCTGGGCTGTGATGACCATTAAAATTCCAAACAATAACTTAAAACGATAAGGTTTAACAAACACAAAAAGATGGGATAAGCATTCACTAAACTTCATTTTCTTAGTTTCTTTCATAATCATCCAACTCCTTTTGTGTCAATTGCGAATGGGCGATTTCTTGATACACACTACAATTCTTTAAAAGTTCTAAATGCGTACCTAATCCAATAATCTGTCCTTCATCTAAGACAATGATCATATCCGAATCCATGATTGTTGGAATTCTTTGGGCAACCACAAAAAAGATCGCATCCTTCACTTCTGGTTTTAAGGCTTTTCTTAATGTGGCATCCGTTTTAAAATCTAAAGCACTAAAACTATCATCATAAATATAAAGGGAAGGCTTCTTTAAGATGACACGAGCAATCGAAAGCCTTTGTTTCTGTCCACCCGAAATATTTGTTCCATCCTCTGCAATTTCATCCAAGTACCCATTTTCTCTTTTAGAAATAAAGTCACTTGCCTGAGCGACACGAGCTGCATGATGCATTTCTTCATCACTTGCCTCTGGTTTTCCAAAACAAATATTCGATTTAATACTTCCCTTAAACATATGCGCCTTTTGAGCTACATATCCAATTTGAGCACGTAAACTTTCCAAATCATATTTACGAATATCTACACCGTTGATTTCAATCGATCCATGACTTACATCATAAAATCGGTTCATCAATTTTACTAACGTACTCTTGCCAGAACCTGTACTTCCAATCACGGCAATTTTTTGTCCTTTATGACATGAAAAGTCAATATTCTTTAAAACAGCTTCTTCACCATTTGGATAAGAAAAACTAACATCATTAAAACTTAATGTTTCAATTGAATCCAATAAAATACAATCTTTATCATTGACAATACTTGGTTTTGTATCCAACACTTCCATGATACGCTTAGCCGATACATTGGCTCTAGGATACATCATAAATACCATACAGAATATCAATACAGACATCATAACGTGGAATAAATATTCAACAAAAGCAACTACATTTCCTAGAGTAATGGCATTTGTGTTTAATAAAGTACAACTTAAATAATATACAATGACTGTAGCGATATTCATCAAAAAGAAAAAAGATGGTTCTGTACAAGACATTAATTTAAATAACTTTGCACTTTGATCTCGATAGAAATCATTTTCATTAGAGAAACGCTTCTTTTCATAATCCTCTTTATTAAAAGAACGAATTACTCGAATACCTGTAATATTTTCACGCAAAATTTGATTAATGTGGTCAATCGACTTTTGTTGGTTCTCACTCAATGGTTCACTCACCTTAGCAACAATGATCACGCCCAAAATAACAACAGGAATGGTAGCTAAAACGACATAAGAAAGTTGTAAAGATATTTGTAAAATCAGCATAACGGAAACACACATCATAACCGGTGTTAATAATGCGGATTTTAAGATGACATTTAAAAATAACATAATTTGATAGGCATCATTATTGGTACGTGTAATCATACTAGATACACCAAACTTTTCCATTTCAGCCGCCGAAAAAGATTGCGAATGCTTAAAAACATCATTACGAATATCACGCGTAATATTTGTGGATATTTTTGAGCAGCAATATCCAAGTAGCACAACTCCACTTACACCGATTACACTAATGAAAGCCATAATTCCAAAACGACTATATAAATAGCCTGTATCATGTGCTTCGATACCATGATCGATCATATCTGAAATGATGGTTGGAATTCCAAGTTCTACAAGTGCAAACCCGAATACACTTATAAAATCCAACAAAAACCATTTCTTATATTTCATTAAATATTTCCATATAAGCTTCATATATTCCCCCTACAAAATAAAAGGGGGTTCAATAGAACCCCGAATCTAATTATTCACCCAATTTAGTTTTAACTGTTTCTAAAACTTCATCAGCAGTGTCTTTATTTAAGCATTCTTGAGCTAACCCTTGCATTTCTTCATAGCTTAAAGATTTAACAACCTTACGAGCCTTTAAGATTTGAGTAGCACTCATTGAGAATTCATCAAGACCTAAACCTAAAAGAATAGGAACTGCATGTGGTTCACCAGCCATGGCTCCACACATACCAACCCATTTACCGTGTTCGTGAGCACCTTTAATTGTGTTAGCAACTAAACGTAATACACTTGGGTTGTATGGTTGATACAAGTAAGAAACGTGTTCAGACATACGGTCAGCAGCCATTGAGTATTGGATCAAGTCATTTGTACCAATTGAGAAGAAATCTGCATATTTAGCGAATTGATCAGCAAGAACTGCAGCAGCTGGAATTTCAACCATCATACCAACTTCAATGCTGTCACTAACTGCAACACCTTCAGCAATTAATTCAGCCTTAACTTCTTCAAAGATAGCTTTTGCGTCACGGAATTCTTTAATTGTAGCGATCATTGGGAACATGATGCAAAGTCTTCCATATACGGATGCACGGCATAATGCACGTAATTGAGTTTTGAAGATATCTGTTTCTTTTAAGCAAAGACGAATTGCACGATATCCTAAGAATGGGTTCATTTCTTGAGGGAACTCATAGTAAGATAAGTGTTTATCTCCACCAATATCTAATGTACGAACAACAACTTTTTTACCTTGCATACCTTCTAATACTTGTTTGTATGCTTCGAATTGTTCATCTTCTGTTGGGAAGTGATCTGAATCCATGTATAAGAATTCTGTACGGAATAATCCGACACCTTCACCACCATTTGTTAATACACCTTCAACATCTTTAAATCCACCAATGTTACCAGCAAGTTCAACTTCGTGTCCGTCTTTAGTTACTGATTTTTCGTTCTTCAATACTTTTAATTCTTCTTTTTCTTTTAAGTAAGCAGCTGCTTTAGCTTCATATTTAGCAATTGTTTCTTCATCCGGATTGATTTCAACAACACCATCTAATGCATCTAATGCCAAAGTATCACCAGTTTTACATGCATCACATACACCTGGGCATCCTACAACTGCAGGGATTTCCAATGAGTTAGCCATGATAGCTGAGTGAGAAGTTTTACCACCGATTTCAGTAGCGAAACCCTTAACAAATTCATTTAACTGAGCTGTATCACTTGGAGTCAAATCGTGAGCAACGATAATTGAATCTTCATCAATACTTGTTAAATCAGGAATTGTTAATCCTAATAAGTTACATTTTAAACGGAAAGTAACATCTTTAATATCAGCTGCTCTTTCACGGAAATAATCATTATCCATGCTTTCGAACATTTCAACCATTTGATTAGCTACTTGTTCAGTCGCATATTCAGCATTTACGCCATCATTTTCGATCATGGCTTTAATTTGACCAGCTAATTCAGGGTCACCAGCCATCATTAAGTGAGCATCAAATACAGCTAATTCTTCGTCACTTAAACGTTTAGCTGCTCTTTCTTTTACTCCTTCGATATCTTTTTTAGTTTGTTCTAGAGCATCCTCGAATTTTTTTACTTCTTCTTCAGCTACTCCAGCTTTTTTTTCAATAACAACTTTTGGTGTTTCTAATTTGTAAACTTTAGCTACAGATACACCAGCACTTGCTGCTATCCCTTTTAACATGATAAATTCCTCCTAAAACAAGCGAAAAACGCTTTCATCTACAGATAAAATTTTAACACTTTTTTTTCAAAGATACAAGAAAAGCAAACATTTGCATGCCTGCTAATTTAAGCCCTCAAATTGAAGCTTATAATATTTCGCATAAGTACCATTTAATTTCATCAATTCATCATGCGTTCCACGCTCATGCATGCCTGTCGCATCGATTACGACAATCTCATCCGCATTACGAATCGTAGATAAACGATGGGCAATTGTAATACAAGTGCGATCCTTACTTAAATCTTCTAGACTCTTTTGAATAATTCGCTCACTCTCATTATCCAAGGCACTTGTCGCTTCATCCAAAATCAAAATCTTAGGATTCTTCAAGAAAACACGTGCAATCGAAATACGTTGCTTTTGACCGCCAGATAAACGCGTACCTCTTTCGCCACAGAAAGTATCATACCCTTCAGGTAAAGACATTATAAAATCATGGATATTCGCTTTTTTAGCTGCCTTTACGATTTCTTCATGGCTTGCGCCAGGCCTTCCATAAGCAATATTTTGTTCAATCGTTCCTGTAAATAAATATACATCTTGTTGAACTAAACCAATATTTGAACGAAGAGATTTTAAAGTCACATCTTTAATATTTTGACCATCAATACAAATGGAACCGTTTGTGACATCATAAAAACGAGATAACAATGAACAAAGTGTAGTCTTACCAGAGCCGCTAGGTCCAACCAAGGCAATTTTCTCTCCTGCTTTAATATGTAGATTTACATCATCAATAACCTTTTCATTCTCATTATATTGAAATGACACATGATCAAAATCAATATTTCCAGAAACATTTTCTAAATCCTTGGCATTTTCAGAATCTTGAATTTCAGGAATTTCATTCATAACTTCTTCAAAACGTCTAAATCCAGAGAATCCTTTTTGGAACATTTCTGTAAATTCAACCAAGACTTCAATTGGAGAAACAAAGACATTGATATATAAGGCAAACGTAGCTAACACAATTGGGTTTAAATCGCCATTAGCGATAAACAGCCCACCAAATACAATGATTGTGACATATAAAAGTCCTTGAAAGAAATTATTTCCACCTTGAAAAGTACCCATAACACGATAATTGTCTTTTTTAGATTCCAAAAATTCCATATTCGAATGGTTAAATTTATCAATTTCAATATCCTCATTCGCAAAAGATTGTACAACACGAATACCACCCAAAGAATCTTGAAGACTTGCATTCACACTACCAATCTTCTTTCTGTTTTCCATAAAGGTTCTTCGCATCTTCTTATTTTGTGAATAGCTAAACACCATCATCACTACTGTCACAGCTAAAAGAATCAATGCCAATGGCCAATAAATCGTAGCTAAAATAATGAAAGATCCGATAATTTTAAATAATGAAATAAATAAGTTTTCAGGTCCATGATGCGCAAACTCACAAATATCAAATAAGTCTGAAACAACACGAGACATCATAACCCCTGTATTGTGCTTATCATAATAAGAGAAAGATAAACGTTGGTATTGATTGAATAAATCTTGACGCATATCACTTTCCATGTTGGCTCCCATCACATGGCCTTGACAACTCACATAATAACGACACAATGCTCGTATTACATACATAATAAGTAAACCTATACCTAAAAAAAGAACTCCTTTTAAAATTTCATTCGATGATTTCAAAAAGAATTTTCCGGTACAATAACTTAGAATCAAAGGAAACGATAGATCAACAATACACATGATAAGTGCACAAAATAGATCCATAAAGAAAATCCCTTTATATGGTTTATAATATTGTAAAAAACGCTTAAATGTACTCATATATTCCCTCCCTGATTTCTGTATTATACAAGAATTTTCATGATTTTTCCAAAATAATGCTAAAATATGAAAGAATGGAGAATGAATTATGATTAAAATATTATTTTTTGATATTGATGGAACACTTTTAGAATTTGGCAAGAAGAAAATGCACCAAAAACTAGTTGATGCATTAAACTTAGTTAAGAAAAAAGGCATCAAAATCATTTTAGCCACGGGAAGACCTCCTTTTGTCGTCCCAAAATTTCATGGCATTGAATTTGATGGAGTACTTTCTTTTAATGGCTCCTATTGTTTCACCAAAAATGAATTGATTTACAAGAATCCCATGGATAAGAAAGATATTCAAACATTCGTAGATAATGCCAAGAAATTAAATAAAGCTGTCACCTTAGCTGGAATCAATAAGATGGGATGTAATTTTGATGATGAAATCTTAGAAGAATATTTCATGATTGCCAACCAACACGTTCATGTACTTGATGAATTTAATAATTTTATGGAAGAAGAAATTTATCAAATGATGATTGCGACTACAGAAGATCAGAATGAATTGATTTTAGAAAATACGACCACATTAAAAATTGCTCGCTGGTGGGATAAAGCTTGTGACATTATTCCATGTAATGGTGGAAAAGATATAGGTATTCAAAAGATATTGGATTACTTCAATTTCAGCAAAGAGGAAGCCATGGCCTTTGGCGATGGAGGAAACGATATTTCGATGTTGAAATATGTTGGTACCGGTGTTGCGATGGGTAATGCCAAAGATGACGTTAAAGCTATAGCCAACTATATAACAGATTCTGTACAAGAAGATGGAATAGTCAGTGCATTAAAACATTTTAATATTATTTAAAAGACATATGACAATTAAGCCATATGTCTTTTCATTTTTTGATAATACATTTCATTTAACAAAATTCCAAAACAAGCCGAAATCGGTGCTACTATATCAATATAAGTAAGATTTACCTTACTAGTTACCGTAAATATCATCCATTTTATCAGGCATGCCTTCCATATCATTTGGTGGGCCTTGCCCACTATTAGTTTCTGGTTGAAAAGCATCATTATTTGGTGGTCCTTGTTCTCCATTTGGCTCTGATTGAAAAGATTCATTATTTGTATTATTTTGTGGACCTTGCATATCTTCCATAGATGCATTATTCATAGTACCCATATCCGATACTTGTAAACCACTCGCATCTATTAAAGTATCCTTATCTTGCGTATCAGAAGTCGAGCCGATCGTACCATCTAATTGTTCACTAATACTTTCTGCTCGTAAACTACAAAATTCTTTTAATGTAGATACACCTGTTTTAAACTCTTTATAAGTACAAAACTTTGTTGGATCTTTTTTTACATATGGAGAAATCATTTCAGTTACAACATCAATCATATTTGTAAAGTAGTCAGTGTCAAAGTATTCTGAAATAAATTCTTTAAAATATGTATGATACAAACTTGTATACTCTTCATTTTCAAATATCCATGAAAGCATAGGTCTATCTTCAACACTACCTTGTGAAACTGGCGAATCAATTGGATAATTTACAAGACTTGTCGCATCCGACATAGATTGAAATCCGCCAAACGCAAGATTATAGTCCCAAGGTATCATTTGAAGTTGTCCATCTTTTTCATAAAGATAATAATTATGAATCATCGATCCTGTATAGCTATCAAAATTTAAAACAAAATTGTGTACGACAAAATATCGAATCACCTTATCCACATCGACTGTTTCATCTAAATTCTTGTTTTCACTCAAATTTTTTAGTGATTCAATCAGACGCGTTTTATCTTCATCACTCACATCTGTTTTCGCATTATCAAAAATATTGGAATAGCTGTCAAAATTATTATCACTATACTTCAATAATACATCATCACTACTATTCATCATTTGATTTGGTGTCTGAAAATCTGTATTTTTTCCATTTTGATCATTGAAATTCGGTTGCTCATTTGAATCCGTTATTGCGGTATTTTCATTTTGCGTATTTTGATTATCGAGTTCTGATTCAACTTCATCAGGCTTTTTATCATCAAAACTTTTCTCATCTGCCTGTTGATCATTTGAATCATTTACTGTATTAGAACTATCCGGTTTATATAGATCTCCGTAATTTTTACCATAATTACGTTGTAAAAAGGATTCCTCTATGCTTTCTACCGCTAGATATAATCCCCAATCATCCCCATTCACTGTGATATATGCATAACTACAAAGTGGAGAGGCAACCCCCATTTTATTCATCATTTGATATGTCAAATAATCTTTCATATACGTATTATCTTGAATTATATTATTTAAACATAATTTATCCAATCCATGATACGTGTTACTATTATCATAATGATCAAATTCAATCTTGAAACTATACCGATTATTATCATAACTTTGCACTTGTGTAAGTGATGTATTCCCTTTACCTCGAATCGCAACATTTTTGTATGCCTCATTATCTATGATTATGGTACACTTATAATATTTTTCACTTGTACAATTTTCAATAAAGTCATCCCAATCATCCATCACTATATTTATGGAATGAACACTTGACGTATTAAATAATGTTTTTTCATAACCCATTACTGTAGATGCTTTTTGAACCCCAAAATTTTCACCATTCATAAAGAGTATGGTCACAATCAAGGTAGCAACTAAAACCACATAACATATTTTATCAAAACGCTTATGTGTTGACATGGCATCTCCTCCTTAGCCCATATATTCACCGTTATAACTGACAAGAACTGCACTGTTGACACCAGGAATATCACTTAAAACATTTATAAAGTCCGTATTCTCATTTAACATACGAATTTCAAGATTTAATTCGACCAGCCCTTTAGTAGCTGTCTTACTTTTTATGACACACTTACGAACATGACTATTTAAAAATTGAATTGCTTTTTTCTCACTAGTAGAATCCACACATGAAAGTACAACAATATATGGATTGTAATGAGATTTTTTATTTACAAAAATCATTAGAATCAAACCAATAATAATACTTCCAATTACGGCTAGAGGAATCATTCCTGCTGCAAGAACAATACCATCAGCAATCGACCAAAATAAAAAAGCTATATCAAGCGGCTCTTTAATAGCTGTACGGAATCGCACAATAGAAAGTGCACCAACCATACCTAAAGATAGAACCACATTCGATGTTACCGCAAGTATAACTATAGTTGTGATCATCGTTAGCGCTAAAAGAGTTGTTCCAAAACTAGAAGAATACATAACTCCTTGATAGGTTTTTTTATATACAAAAAATATAAATAATCCAAGTCCAAAAGAAAGAATCAATGCAATTGCCATATCTAAAAGACTCACACTTGCAATATTCTCAATAAAACTGGATTTAAAAATGTCATTAAACGTCATAATCTTTACTCCTTTAATATCTTTTATTTTTATCCGTAAATTCGACAAACGGCATATTTTGAGAATGAATTTACTCTACAATTTGATAGTTGTACAACATCTGAAATAATATCAGGTAAAAACTCATCCCACTTCACTTCAAGAATCATAATATTATTATCTACCGGAATCGTTATAACCTTTGTATCCAAAAAATCTGCACAATTTAAACTTGTCCGAATATTATAATCAATCGTCACCCTAACATTACCAGGACGAAATACAAAAGGTTCTCTTATATAATCTACAATTGTTTTTGGTCGTAAACCCTGACTCATAATTTTACTATATAATTCCTGAATCAATTTCTCACCACTATCGATCATCCAATCATAATTACCCGTTACTAGTTTTTGTGCTTGTTCTTTAGAAAGTGTTATACCATTTTTTAAACATAAACCATTCACTTTACATTTCTTTTCTAAACGAATCAAAGATGTATCCCCGTTATAATATCGAATGCGAAATTTTTCACGCTTATTTACACCATCTAATTTTTCTCTCAATGCTTTATCACTAGCATTGTCAAAATATAAACTACGTATTAAATATTTTCCATTGACAACATGTTCATCTTGATACATAACATTTGATAAGCGTTGGCGAAGTATGAGCATATCCCCATAAGTAATTTCATGTTTCCATTCATGTCTGTAATTCACTTTTTCAACTCCTTTTTATGGATTCATACTTTTAAAACACTATGATCAAAATATCAACATATAATATTTCACATAGTGTTTATGCTCTTTTTCATGCATGACCTCCTTTCAAGATATTTATAACAGTTGAAATTGAAAATTAACTTAAAAAAAAGGCAGCGATTTCTCGTTGCCTTTCTCTATGTCCTATTCTTTTTCTTTTTTGCTCTCTTCAATCACTCTTGAAGCATAAGGTTCTGGTACTGGATCATATCGGTCCATTTCCATTGTATATGTTCCTAAACCAGTTGTCATACTTCTAAGTTCAACACAATATCTAGACATGTTTGCCATAGGAACTTGTGCATCAATTTCTTGATCTGAATCCACTGGAGTCATACCCATGATTGAACCTCTACGTTTATTCAAATCACCAATGACAGCTCCTGTAAATTCATCAGGAACACGAATCTTGACATTCATGATCGGTTCTAATAAGATTGGATGAACTTTTGTCATCGCATCTTTAAAAGCTAAGTGAGCTGCCATCTTAAATGCCATTTCACTTGAGTCAACATCATGATATTTACCATCTAACAATGTAGTTTTTACATTTACCATCTTATATCCTGCTAAAGGACCCTTTTGGCAACATTCACGAAGACCTGTTTCAACAGCTGGGAAATATTGTTTAGGAACAGCTCCACCAAATACCTTTTCTGCAAATACCATTTCTTCTTCATCTGGATTAGGACTAAATTCTACAAATACATGTCCAAATTGTCCGTGTCCACCCGATTGTTTTTTATGACGACCTTCACCAATTGCTGTCTTTGTGATAGTTTCACGATAAGTAATCTTTGGATCACTTAAGACAACTTCAGCTTTAAATTTGGAATTTAATTTATTCACAATCACGTCTAAATGCTGATCACCAATACCATAAATCACTGTTTCTTTTGTTTCCGGATTATTCACCACTTTAAATGTTGGATCTTCTTCTTGTAAACGAGCAAGACCATTTGATAAACGATCTTCATCATTTTTAGTCTTAGGTAAAACAGCCTGACCATACATTGGCGTATCGAATGTGATTGGATCTGCCATCAACAATTTACCTTTATCACACAATGTATCGTTTGTTCTAGTATTTTGTAGTTTTACTAAAGCACCAATATCTCCTGTAAATAATTTACCAGCTGCTGTCTGGTGTTTACCTTTAACGATATAGATTTGACTGATTTTTTCTGGTTTACCATTATTGGCATTCACTACAGTACTATCAGCTGCAAGTACACCACTCAATACTTTTACATAACTAATTCTTCCAACAAATGGGTCCACAATTGTTTTGAAAACTTGTGCTGTTAAAACTTCCGTTTCACTTGTCAACAATTCCACTTTAACACCATTTGGAGTTGTAGCTGTATACATACCTCTTTCTGAATATGTTGGGAAATAACTAACGATTAAATCCATCAAACGTTGAATACCAATTGAATTAACTGCACTACCAGAATATACTGGACAAATTTCTCCATTACGCACACCAATTCGTACACCACGTTTTAATTCTGCATCACTAAATTCTTCACCAGAGAAGAATTTTTCCATTAATTCATCATCCCCCATAGCTACAGCTTCTGCAATCTGATCTTTATATAGAGCCACTTCTTCTTGCATAGATTCTGGAACTGGACATGGTTTATCCGCTAATTCTGGACTGTAATACCAAGCTTTATTTTTAATGATATTTACAGATCCAACGATTTTACCATCTTCAACGATAGGAACTTCAAACGGAATAACACTTTTACCAAATTCTTCACGCAATGCTTGATAACTAGCATCAAAGCTTGTGTGTTCTTCATCTAATTTATTGATGAAAAAAATTGTAGGTTTCTTTTCAGCAACGGCTTGTTTATACGCAAGTTTTGTTCCTGATTGTAAAGGTTCTTTGGCATTGACTACAATCAAGCTTGAATCACCAACTGAAAAGCCACTTTGTTTTTCTCCAACGAAGTCTAAATAACCTGGTGTATCAATAAAATTGATTTTACTGTCTTCCCATTCAATAGGTACGATTGTTGTATAAACAGAAAGTCCACGACGAATTTCTTCAGTGTCAAAATCAATCATTGAACTTCCTTCTGTTGTTTTTCCAAAGCGATCTGTTGCTTTTGTATAGTACAACATAGCTTCTAATACACTTGTTTTTCCAGCTCCACTATGTCCGATTACGCTTACGTTACGTACTTCAAAACTTTGATAATCTCTCATACGCTTAACCTCATCTTAAGATAGGCTCTAATTGAGCTCTACAATGTTCACGAACATAATCCAATGCAACACGACCTTGTTTATCTGTCATATCTTTATCAGCTCCATATGCCAATAATTTTTCAACTAAACTTGGATATCCACCATAAGCAGCACGCATCAATGCAGTTACACCATTATTATCAAATAAATTCACATCGGCATTTCTTTCAAGCAACAAGTGAATTGTGTCACGTTTAAATGCGATACAAGCTTCCATTAAAGCACTACGACCTACTTCATCTTGATCATTGATTCTAGCTCCAGCATCTAATAACACTTCAACGCAACGATCTTGTCCTAATAAACAAGCACGCATCAAAGCTGTACGACCTCTATCATCTTTGGCATTGACATCTGCACCTGCATCAATCAAAGCTTTTAAAATTGTTTTATTGCCTTTTTTTGCAGCTGTCATCAAAGCTGTTTTCCCTTTATTATCTGTAATATTCACATCTGCCCCATTATCAAGTAAAACTTGCACTACATCTTTACGATCGCGTTTACTTGCACGCATCAAAGCTGTACGTCCATCACCATTCTGATAATTTACATCTGCCCCTGCTTTGATTTGAGAACAAACCATTGGAAAATCACCATTTGCGCATGCATCCCAAAATACCTTATTAAAATTCTGATCCATTTCAATCATCCTCCTCATCCTTTATTGTCATGAAATCACAGAAAAACTGGAATGATAGTTCACCCCAGTTTACATATGTACAAAGAAAGATTGAAATTTTTATTTAATTTTACAACTTGAACTTGATTCATTTCAATCACTCCTTTGTTTAACTGATTCCATTCTAACAAAGAAATAATTATGTGCAAATCAAGTACCAACTTGGACAGAAAACCTACCGATTATGCCTTTTCACAAAACAATTCGATAGATTCATGTAAATGCCATTCTACAAAAGCTACACGAATTGGAGAAACTGGATCTGTTTTCATAACTACATCTTTAGGCTCAACACTCACTTTAACGAACTCTTTCGACAATTTTATCCACATGATCTGTCGCAAACGCAAAATGACGAATACATCCTTCCCCAACTGTTTGTGCCATCCAAAAAGATTTCAATACAACTTTTAAAGCAATCCAAATGAATGCCTGTGTCCCACTTTCTTAATATAGGTAGTTCTAGTAAATAATGATAAAAATAAATCATTTCATCCTATTGTTCTAAATGCAACATGGTGAATCCCTTAATCATGATTTCTTCTTTCTAACAAGCTAAATGTAACTTGTCCTTTTTCCCTTTGAACATCCGTACAAACTACACGTACTCGCATGCCCATTTGGAACACTTTACCATGTGTCTGTCCCTTTAAAGTCATTGTATCTTCATCATAATCGTAGAAGTCGTTTGAAAGAGTATGAACAGGAACAAGACCTTCAACCGTATTATCCATTTCCACAAAGAATCCAAAACTCATTACACCAACAATTGTACCTTCAAAAACTTGACCTACACGTTTTTCCATATATTGTGCCTTTTTATAATCATTGACCATTCTTTCCATCATGATCGCATCTCTTTCTTTTTCAGAAATATGGAAGGCTTGTTTTTCGATTTTCTTTTCATCATTTGATGGTGTACGCTTTTGTTCTTTAAAACAATATGCATGCAACATACGGTGTACGACTAAATCTGAATAACGACGAATTGGACTTGTGAAATGACAATATTCTTCTAAAGCAAGTCCAAAGTGTCCAAGACAATGAGCATCATAGCGAGCCTTCTGCATAGAACGCAAAGAAACCATAGATAAGACTTCATATGCATTTTCATCTTGAATGGATTCTAAGAATTTTTGAATTTGACTCGCATTGACTTCATCTGGATAAAAATCAAATGGAATACGCAAAGAATTCGCAACAGTACAAATTGTTGCCACCTTTTTAGGATCTGGATTTTCATGCACACGATACATACTTGGTATCTTATTGACATGCATATGGTGAGCTACGCAAACATTGGCTAAAATCATACATTCTTCGATCATTTGTTCAGCAAAGCCACGTTCTAACACATTAACATCCACTGGATATCCATTTTTATCCATAATGATCTTTGCTTCTTTTGTATTAAAATCAATACATCCACGATTGTGTGACTGTTTCTTTAATAATTTAGCCAAAGACTCTAAAGTAAACAACAATTCTTTTACTTCAGAATACTCTTGTAAAATTGTTTTATCACCATCTAAACACGCATTCACTTTTTTATATGTACAACGCTTGTCAGAATGAATCACACTTGGAAAAACATTGTATGTCAATAGATTTCCCTTTTCATCCACTTGCATAGCACAAGTAATTGTGAGTCGATCTACATTTGGATTTAATGAACAAATACCATTGCTTAAATCAAATGGAAGCATAGGTACGACACGATCACATACATAGATTGAGTTTCCTCGTAAATAGGCTTCTTGATCAAGGGCACTATTTTCTTTTACATAATGAGAAACATCCGCAATATGTACATACAATACATATCCTTTTTCATTTTTCACAATAGAAATTGCATCATCAAAATCCTTGGCATCATCCCCATCAATAGTAACCGTTAATAAACCTCTTAGATCTTTACGATTTTCAAGTTCATCCTTTTGTACTTTAGCAGGAATTCTTTTGCACTCCTTCACAATTTTTCCATTAAACACCTGACGCACTTGATTACTTGTAAGCATCGCACTAATATCAACACCTGCATCATCTGGATGTCCTAGAACCTGAATAATTCTTACTTCTAGTGGATCTGCATATTTTACGATTTGACATACAACTTTTGTACGTTTTTTAAAACTAAATTCTTTTTCATTAACTACACGAATCGAACAATGTAAGTCTAGATCACTATAAAAGAATGTCTTCTTCTTTTTAACAATCATAACTCCTGTAATATTTGTCAATCCATGATTAAACACTTTAATTAAAGATGGTTCAGGCTTTAAGCGAACTAACACTTCATCTTTATCAAAGATCTTCATCTTTTTATTTTTTGGAACATATACTTTATTGTTTTCATTAAAGACAGCTATTTCATATCTCGAAATATCTTTTGCGCTTCCAGCCATAAAATGTATATCATCAATCAAATACAAACTTGTATGATCGTTATAAATCAACTTTTCATCTTCTAACTCATTTAAAGACTTCACCATTTCTGTAAATTCTTTACTTGATTTAGGTCTTACTATTTTTTCTAAATCTCGTATTTTACATTCTTTTTTTTCTTCTAAATATTGAATGATTTTTTCTTTCATTTTTTCCTCCTTTAAAACAGAAAAAAGACCTTAACGGTCTTTTAATTACACAATCTGCAATGCGATCACAATCGCAAAGAACAAAATCCCACAAAACAAAGTTAAGCGAGAGATAACTTTTTCTGGTCCTCTTTCTTTTTGTACCGCAAACAAGTTCAAATCTCCACTTCCTGTAAAGGCAGCCGATAATCCGTCTGATTTACCACTTTGTAATAATGTTAATATAATAATAACACCAGATAATGTCATTAAAACCACGTTTAATATATCTTTCATATTTTCATCACACCTTCTACGATATTTCGATTATACCAATAATTCAAAAAAAATACTAGTCAAAATTATAGTCCACTAAATCCATTAACGTATTCACTACGTGCGTCGGATAAATCTTTAGTTGTTCAATATCTTCTTTTTTATGAACACCCGTCTGTACAAGCACTGTTTCAATATTTTGTTCAAATCCAAGTTTAATATCCGTTTCTAAATTGTCACCGATCAATATGATTTCATCTTCTTTTAAGCCAAAATACTCCAAGCATAAATCAAGAATAGCTCGATTGGGCTTACCAATACGAGGCGATTTTTGATTGGCTGCATACTCAAACATATCGACTACACTTCCATTGCCTACTTCAAATCCGCCAGGTTTTGCCAAAATACGATCATTATTTGTACCAATGATCTTAGCTCCATTTAAAATCAAAGATAACGCTTTTGAATAAGATTGATATGTCGCATCTTTATCCAATCCAATAAACACAAAATCCGGATTTTCATCATCAACAATAAAACCTTCTTGATCCAACGCATCTTTCATACCTTGTTTTCCGATATAATATGCCCTATTTCCCTTGTAGTGTTTCTTAACATATTGACAAGCTGCCATAGCACTATTATAAAACATGGATGGCTCTATGTTTGTATATCCCATATCTTGCATATGTTTTACATTTTCTTGTGGTGTACGCATAGAATTGTTTGTCAAAAAAATAAACGGAATCTTATTTTGGATACAATAATCTAAAAATTGATGAGCACTTTCAATAATTTGGGTACCACGATACATTGTGCCATCTAAATCAAATACTAAAGTCTTCATAAACATACCTAAAAAAAGAAAGTCTTAGTCGACTTTCTTTAAATCCATATATGGAATTTCTGTTGGTGTTTCACGACCAAATAAAATCAATAATACTGTAGCTTCTTTCTTTTCTTCATCCATAGATTCAATAGTACCTTCTGAATTTTTGAATGCACCATTTGTGATTTCTACGCGATCTCCCACTTCAAAATCAACCTGAACATTTACATCTTGACGACCTAAACGACGCAATACCGCATCTACTTCTTCTTGAGCTACTGGGAATGGTTTTGCACCCTTTCCACTTGATCCGATAAATCCAGTTACACCTGGTGTATTACGTACAATATACCATGCTTCATCTGTCATAATCATTTGCACTAACAAATAACCAGAAAATAAGTTATGTGTTTTTTCAACTGGTTTACCATTTTTATATTCAATTTCTTTTTCTTCCGCAACGACGATCTGAAACAAGAAGTCTTCAAGACCCATAGTTTTAATACGACGTTCTAAGTTTTCTTTTACACGATTTTCTTGACCTACATATGTATTTACTACATACCATTCTTTTTTTAACTCTGACATAATTTCCTCCCTATGCGCCAACGATCATTTTAACTAGACCACTTGATAAAACCTCACAAACAAAGAAATACAAACCAAATAATACTGTAAATACAATAACTAAAGCACTTGATGACATCAATTCTTTAAATGTTGGCCATTTTACAGTCTTTAATTCCTTGAACACCTTTGAAGGTGAATATGTTCTTTCCTTTTTTTCTTTACTCATATGGATTCCTCACTTTGTTTCCTTATGCAAAGTATGTTTGCCACACTTTGGACAATACTTTTTAATTTCAAGACGTTGCGTGTTGGTCTTCTTATTCTTTTCGGTCGTATAATTTCTTGATAGACACTCTGTACACGTCAAAACAACTTTATCTGCCAATTCCTTCACGCTCCTTAACTCATTAAATGTACCATTTAAACCATTCAACTGTCAATTGTCGTATACCATTTTTTTACCTTTTCAAACATAAAGTTAACTTTTGCACAGCTTAACCCAAGTTCTTGCGCTATATATTTAAAGGTATATCCCTCCATACGTAAATCGACAATTTGAACATATTCTTCGCCAAATAAATTCATAATTCTTGTCTTAATGTGCTCCCACATCAACTTATCCATCACAATTTCATGTACTTCTAAAGAATCATCCGTGCTGATTGTACTATAATACAAGTTCGTATCTTCTTTCACTTTTTGATCAAAACTTATACAAACCTGATTTAGATAACATTGTTTGCGTATGGCTTGACGTAAAAGATCATACCCTTTATTTTTGGTGCAACGCCTATAAAAACTTGTAAATGTTAATACACGATCCATACGATATTCAAAAATACATCGATACAACAACAAGTCTGCATGTCTGTAAAACTCATCTCTTTCACATAATATTGTATTCGTCTTACGCACAAATATATCCGCCCATATTTCTGTAACCATTGGTCTGTAATATTGAATTAAATGATTCATCTCATAAAAATCATTCATTTGAATCAAGTATATACTTTCATATATGTTCATAACTATCACCTAAATTCATTATAATAAGGCAATGTGAAAAAGACATTAAAAAAGCCAATTTTTAAAAATTGACTTATTTTTTTGGATTTCTTTGATTATATACTTCATACATCAAGATAGCAGCTGCCACACTCGCATTTAATGAAGTGATACTTCCTACCATCGGTAAGTAAACCATATAATCGCATTGTTTTTTTACAAGATTTGAAATGCCTTGCCCTTCTGAACCAATTACTAATACAGTCGGTGAATCATACATACCTTCACGATATTCCCTGGCATCTTTCATATCGGTTCCGACAACCCAATATCCTTCTTGTTTTAGGTTTCTAAGTGTTTGTGATAAATTTGTAACAATGGAAACAGGCACTGTATATGCTGCTCCTGTACTTGCCTTCACAACTGTTGGTGTTAAGCCACAACTGTTGTGTTTTGTTAAAATTACACCATCTACACCTGCACAATCACAAGTTCTTAAAATTGCACCTACATTATGTGGATCTTGTATTCCATCCAAGGCAACAAGAAGACCTGGTTTTTTTGCACGAGATACAATCTGCTCAATACTATACGTTTCAATTTCACTGACCTTAACTGCCACACCATTATGATGTGTAGTATTGGCAATCTTATCTAATTTTGCACGATTACAATATTCTACTTTTAAATTTGATTTTTGGATCGACTTCAAAAGTTTTGCATCTTTCAATCCTTGAAGTACATATACCTTTTCAATTGAATCCATATCATTTTGAAGTGTAGAATATACGTTTTTTCCATATACGATCATAGACTATCCCCTATTTCAATAATTTTATCAAGACAAACCTTCAGTCTTTCTTGATGGCCATATAAATACAAATAGCCAAGCATTGATTCCAATGCGGTTGCTTCTAAGTATGTTTTGTGTGTCGCATTTTTAGCTTTTGAATGAATAGTGGCATTTCTTCCACGCGCTAAAATTGTCTTTTCATCTTCTGTAAAAAAATCTTCTTCCATCATTTTATTTAGCATGATGGCTTGTCCTTTTGCGCTACAAATAACAGCATTTTTCTTTTGAAGAACATGGGCCTTACGAAAGCCTAAACTCAAAAGGTGTTCACGTACTGCCAAAGACATAACGGCATCACCAATCCATGCAAGACTAGTCGCATTTTCTGTTACTATTTCCATTACAGAATTCCTTTTTCAATCAATGTTTGACGAAGTGTATCCGCTGTTTTGAAATCTTTTTCTTTTACAGCACTTCTCCAATTTTGATACATCTCTTTGTCTTCGTTAGTCATTGAAATTTTATCAAATTCAATACCTAAAATATAAAGCATTTTTTCCAATGTATGTACTAAAACAGCTAAATTTTCAACATCGATTTCTCTTTGACGTACGGCCTGATTGATTTTCTTAACCACTTCATAAACGACACTAATTGCGTTAGGCGTATTTAAATCATCATTTAATGCATCCATAAATGAAGTATACGTTTCATCAAATGCGGATGTTTCTTTTCCATCTAATAAAGCTAATTTTACACAAGCTTGTTTATAAGCTGCCGCAATCTTGTCTAGTTCTTTCTTTGAAGTTGTAAAAGCTTCTTCATTTAAATTTAATGGTGCACGATAATGTGTAGAAATCATTAACCAACGAGTTAAATTACCTCCGTGATTAGCAATCAAATCTTTAGCCCACCATACATTTCCTAAAGATTTAGACATTTTAATACCATTGATATTGATCATACCATTGTGTACCCAGATATTTGCCAAGTGTGTATCGTTGCATACTTCACATTGGGCAATTTCATTTTCGTGATGAGGGAATTTTAAATCCAATCCACCACCATGAATATCAATCAATGTTTTCTTGAATACATCCTGAATCATTACAACACATTCTGTATGCCAGCCTGGACGTCCTTTTGACCAAGGTGAATCCCATTTAATACCTTCTGTTGTCTCTTTCCATAAAGTAAAATCTAATGGATTTTCTTTCTTTTCATTTTCATCAATACGAGCTCCTACCATTAAATCATCAATACTTTGATGAGATAGTTCTCCATATTTTTTATCACTATTAACTCGGAAATAAACATCGCCTCCAACTTGATAAGCTGAACCATTTTTAACCATCTTATCAATGAACTCAATAATTCGATCCATAGTTTCTGTTACACGTGGTGCATAATCGGGAAGATCTGCATGAAGTCCTCTTCGTACATCATTGTAGGCAGCAATGAATTTATCTGTAATTTCTTTTTCAGACACATTTTGTTCAATTGCCGTTTTGATGATCTTATCATCTACATCTGTATAGTTTGAAGCAAAAGTCACTTCATAGCCTTGTGCAGACAATGCTTTTTTTAATGTATCAAATACAACGATAGGACGTGCATTTCCAATATGTGGATAATTGTATACTGTAGGTCCACATACATACATAGAAATCTTACCTTCTTCGATGGGTTTTAATTCTTCAATTGTTTGAGAATAACTATTATATAATTTCATAATAAAATGTCCTCCAATTCATACAGTTTATTATACAATACAAAGCTCGAAAAAAAAAGCTAACCCAAAGGTTAGCTTACATGTAAATTATTCATAATACGACGAATATCTTCTTCATATGGTGTACCCGCTAAATTTTCTAATGCCGGTGTAAAATATTCCATCATGTGATCTATATCTTTCAAATATGAATATTGAAGTCCAATTAAATATTGAATGGTTCCAACTGGAAATTTCTTATTGTTGTCAAGCTCAGATTTTCCATCCCACATACCATTTAAGATTTCTTTACAATCCCCAATATATTTAGCTTCTTTCTTCATTAAAATGCTAAATTGAATTTGCATATTCTTAAATGATTTTTCATCAATATAGCTTTTTCCATAAGAAAGCATACCCTCTGCTTTTTTAATTTTACCTTTTTCTAAGTAATAATAGAATCCACGAGAAGCAACACTTGCTTTTTGTTTATTTGAAATACGCATGTTTTTCAATAAATCAAATTGTTCTTCAATTTTAGCATCATTTCTTTGTGCTAAGTATCCACTTAAACGCATATACTCACGATTAAATGCTTGATATGAAAATTTACAAGCATTTGAATCCAATGTTTTATAGAATTCATCATATTGTTCATTATCCAATTGAGATAATAATTTTTTCCATACCACTTTCTTCATAATGATTGGCACAAAGATAAAAACCAATGTCATTATGACGATAATTATTAAATTTAAATTCTTACTCATCTTTATCCTTATCCTTTTCTAATTCTAAAGTTAAATCACGAAACTGAGCCAATAGATCTTCACTAATTCCGTCTTTTCTTAATTTTTCCATGTAGACAGCATCCAAATCATCTACATCTTTTGTCAAATCATCGCGCTCAGAATCTATCAAACGATGTCGAATTCCCATCGCTAACACCTCACAATCTCTAAAGGTTAGAATACAGTATTTACCTATTTATTTCAAGTTTTGGTTTGCACTTTTTAGTTAAGATGAAAAAAAAAGGAATCCAATTGGATTCCTTTAAAAAGTCTTACGATAATTAAGCTAATTCTGAGAAATACTTAATTGTACGAACCATTTGGCTAGTGTAAGAGTTTTCGTTGTCATACCAAGAAACAACTTGTACGTGAGTAGTTCCGTCACCTAATGAGTGAGCCATTGTTTGAGTAGCATCGAACAATGATCCGTAACGCATACCAACGATATCACTAGATACTAATTGTTCTTCAGTATATCCGAATGATTCAGTTGTAGCAGCTTTCATAGCAGCGTTGATTTGGTCAACTGTAACTTCTCCGTCAACAACAGCTACTAAAATAGTAGTTGATCCTGTAGGAGTTGGAACACGTTGAGCAGATCCGATTAATTTTCCGTTTAATTCAGGAATAACCAATCCGATAGCTTTTGCAGCACCTGTTGAGTTAGGAACAATGTTAACTGCAGCAGCACGGCTACGACGTAAATCACCTTTACGTTGAGGTCCGTCTAATGTCATTTGGTCACCAGTGTAAGCGTGAACTGTAGTCATGATACCTGATTTGATTGGAGCTAATTTGTTCAAAGCGTTAGCCATTGGAGCTAAACAGTTTGTTGTACAAGAAGCTGCAGAAATTACTGTATCTTCTGGTTTTAATGTTTCGTGGTTTACATTGTAAACGATTGTTGGTAAGTCATTTCCTGCTGGAGCAGAGATAACAACTTTACGAGCACCTGCTTTAATGTGTGCTTCTGCTTTAGCTTTTGAAGTATAGAATCCTGTACATTCTAATACTACGTCAACTCCTAATTCACCCCAAGGTAATTTAGAAGCATCAGCTTCTGCGTAGATAGTGATTTCTTTTCCATCTACTGTAATTGAGTTTTCACCAGCAACAACTGTGTCAGCCTTAGCGTAAGTTCCTTGAGTTGAATCATATTTCAACAAGTGAGCTAACATCTTAGGGCTAGTCAAGTCATTGATAGCTACTACTTCGTAGCCTTCAGCACCAAACATTTGACGGAATGCCAAACGTCCGATACGTCCAAAACCGTTAATCGCAACTTTTACTGTCATGTCAGTAAATCCTCCTTTAAATACCATTGTTATTATAAAAGCCTACCGTTAATTTGTCAATTCTCTAACAAGTAAAACTTTTAACAACTAACAACCACCTATATTTTAGACTATTTACAGTCCATTCTCAAGTATTTTCACACTTTTTACATAACCTTAATTGTGCTATTATATTCAAAAGGAGGAATTCAAAATGAACCAAAGTTTAATCCTAGATTTACTAGAAAATAACGCTCGTTTATCATCACAAGATTTAGCAGATATTCTAAACGAAGATGAAGCGAGTATAAAATCCGAGATTCAATCTTTAGAAAAAAATAAGATCATTTGTGGTTATCACACGATTATCAACTACAACAAAGCATTAAAAGACCAAAAAGTCTTAGCTTATATAGAAGTAAGTTGTACACCAACTAGAAATAGAGGGTATGACAAAACGGCAGCATTGATTGCCAATTATCCAGAAGTCGATACTATGTATCTTTTAAGTGGAGATTGTGATTTCTTGTGTTTAGTACAAGGAAAAACAATGTTTGAAGTGGCTCGCTTTGTATCGGATAAAATTGCTTGTGTAGAAGATGTACGATCTACCAAGACTTTATTTGTCTTAAAACAATATAAACAAAGTGGTATTGTTATGATTGACAAGCCTGAAGACAAAGAATCAAGATTGGTTGTGACTCCATAATGAAATGTTTATCTACAAAAGCAACATCCATTAAACCGAGTGGGATCCGAAAATTTTTTGATTTAGCAAGCACCATGGAAGGGGTTATCTCTTTAGGTGTTGGTGAGCCTGATTTTGCGACACCATGGCACATCTGTGAAAATGCAATTCATTATATGAGCACAGGTCACACACACTATACTGCTAACCGTGGTTTATTAGAACTTCGTGAAGATATCTGTAAATTTCATAAAGAACATTACAATCAAGTATATGATCCTGAAAATGAAGTCATTGTTACAATTGGTGGTAGTGAAGCCATTGACCTATGTATGCGTGCTTTATTAAATCCTGGAGATGAAGTCATTGTATTGGACCCAAATTATGTTGCCTATGCACCTAGTGTTATATTAAGTGATGGCGTTGTTGTTCCTTTAAAGTTAAAAGAAGAAAATGATTTTAAAATTATTCCAGAAGATTTAAAGAAGGTGATTACACCAAAGACAAAAGCTATGATCATTAACTATCCTAGCAATCCTACTGGTGGTGTCATGACTAAAGAAGATTACGCAAAGATCATTGATATCATTAAAGAATCTGGCATTTACGTCATTAGTGATGAAATCTATGCAGAACTTAGTTTTGATCAGCCATTTGCTTCATTAGCTCAATTTGATGAAATCAAATCTCAAATTATTGTCGTAAACGGATTTTCAAAAGCCTATGCGATGACAGGTTGGCGACTTGGCTATTGTATGGCCAATAAAGAACTATCTTCTGTAATGAATAAGATTCACCAGTATGTGATTATGTCAGCACCCGTTATGTCCCAATATGCTGGTATTGAAGCCATCAAAAATGGATATAATGATGTATTGATGATGAAAGATGATTATCTAAAACGAAGAAATTTCTTAGTCAACCGACTGAATCGTATGGGTCTAAAAACAAATATGCCACATGGTACATTCTATGTTTTCTGTAATATTCAATCAACTGGACTTGATTCAGAAACATTCTGTGAAAGACTACTACAGGAACAGAAAGTAGCCTGTGTTCCAGGAAACGCTTTTGGAAATAGCGGAGAAGGATATGTCCGTATCTCTTATGCGTATAGTATTGACCATATTAAAGAAGCTGTTGTTCGCCTAGAACAATTCTTAAAGGATTTAGATAATTAGTCTAAATCCTTTTTTTCAAATAAATAGGGTAGAGGGATAAAATAAAATTATCGCCCCTCCCGTTGAACCGTACGTACGGGTCTCGTATACGGCT
>ENA-OQIE01000415-OQIE01000415.1-human-gut-metagenome-genome-assembly--contig:-NODE-415-length-30635-cov-4.411774_pt1 | contig 30635 bp, 25 predicted proteins | sample MGYA00242569_ERZ504731 | MGnify/ENA primary metagenome ERZ504731 (study PRJEB26092, sample SAMD00036208) | human gut metagenome | host: Homo sapiens | study: EMG produced TPA metagenomics assembly of...
AGCACTTGCAACGCTCATCGCACAGGGGATTTCAGCCGTGTTTTCACTTTTGATCTTCTTTAGCAGGATGCGCCGGTATCAAAGTCATTTTGACTGGTTTGACAGGCATGAATTGTATTCCATGCTGCGGATTGCTGTACCTTCGGTTCTGCAGCAGTCTACTGTGTCAATCGGTATGATGATCGTACAGGCAGTTGTAAATCCATTCGGTACACAGGCACTGGCAGGTTATGCGGCAACGATGAGAGTAGAGAATGTCTTTGCCTTGATATTTGTATCTATCGGAAATGCAGTCTCACCGTATGTTTCCCAGAATCTTGGCGCAAAGAAAATGGATCGTATCAAAAAGGGATATCACGCGGCACTGGTGTTAGATCTGTATTTTGCAGTCCTTGCTTTTGTAGTCATTGAAACACTGCATACGCAGATTTCTTCGTTATTTCTGGGTAAAGATGGATCCGCCTTGGCATATCAGGTGTCAGGGGATTATATGAGATGGCTCGGTTACTTTTTTATTTTCATGGGTATCAAGATGGCAACCGATGGAGTACTTCGTGGACTTGGAATCATGCGCCCGTTTCTCATTGCCAATATGGTAAACCTTGCGATCCGTTTGGCAGTTGCTTTGATTTTTGCGCCCCGGTTTGGCATTGCATTTGTCTGGCTTGCTGTACCGGCTGGCTGGTTTGCAAATTTTCTGATTTCCTATGTGGCACTTAAGAAGAGTTGTATTTAAGATTTACGATGTAGAGGAAGGGCATACATGTGGCGGGCATGGATGCGGTATTTAAAATAAGTCAGACAACATACAGAGATAGAAAAATAAGGGCAAAAAATTCGGTTAAAGAATTTTTTGCCCTTATTTCGTTTTGCGGCATATAATTCTAAAGGATATAGAGTAGTAGGTAATTTTATACCCCACCTAATGTTATAAACTATAGCTATAAAAGGGAAAACAGATCATTTATTTTCAAAGAAATGGAGGAACTGGCAATGAAAGGTTTTAACACAGGTGACGGTTATATGGGAATGGTAGATGGTGAATATATCTTATTTGCCAGCGAAGCGGATTATTATGATTATGTGAATGATTAGAGATGTGATTAATGGTGCTTAAAATGTGTAAGGAAAATTCCCATGTGTGCTATACTTTACTCATATTACGAAAAGGGGAATACTTATATGCCAAAAGGAACAAATCAAAAGCTAAAATTATACCGTCTCGCACAGATCATGCTGGAAAATACAGATGACGAACACTATATTACCATGCCGGAAATCATGGAAGAACTGGGAAAATACGAAGTGACCGCAGATCGCAAAACAATCTATGCAGATTTGCGTGATCTGTCTGTACTCGGGATCGAGGTAGAGGGCGAACCCATCGGCAACCGCTATCATTACCGCGTAGTCAACCGCCCATTCGAACTGCCGGAATTAAAGCTTCTGGTAGATTCCATCCAGTCTTCCAAATTCATTACAGAGAAGAAGACCAACACACTGATAAAGAAGCTGGAAAAGCTGGTCAGCAAATACGATGCACAGAGACTGCAGCGACAGGTGTATGTATCCGGAAGAATTAAGACGATGAATGAAAGCATCTATTATACTGTCGATGCAATCCACAATGCGATTTCTGAAAATAAGAAGATCAAGTTCCAGTATTTTCAGTGGAATGTGAAGAAAGAGATGGAACTGCGTCACGGAGGAGCGTGGTATCATATCAGCCCGTGGGGATTGTCCTGGGATGATGAGAATTATTATATGATCGGATATGATACAGAGGCGCAGCTGATCAAGCATTACCGGGTGGACAAGATGCTGCATATCCGGATGTCGGATGAATCCCGTGAGGGAAAAGAACACTTCAAGAAGCTGGATATGGCGGATTATGCCAAGAAGAGTTTCGGAATGTTCAGGGGAAAGGAAACGTCTGTAAAGATGCTGGTAAATAACAGCCTTGCGGGCGTGATCATTGACCGGTTTGGGAAAGATGTGATGATGATTCCGGAAGACGAGGATTATTTCCGGGTGAATGTGGACGTGCATGTGAGCAAACAGTTCCTGGGATGGGTATTCTCGCTGGGGGAAGCAGTTAAGATCATTGGACCGGATGAGGTTGTGGAGCAGATGCGGGGAGAGGCCCGGAGGCTTATGGAGCAGTATGGGGAGTAGGAAATGGATTCTGAAATAGCAAAACAAGAACACGATTGTAAACTTTCGAGAAAAATAAGTTGACAATCAAAGTGAAATACGATAAATTGTTAACCATAAACTGAAAGGAAGGTTAACAATTTAATGAACACAAAAACAAAAAAATTATCCACCGTAAGTATGGTATTATGCGGAATGTTCGCGGCGCTGGTTGCCATAGGAGCATTTATCCAGATCCCGGTTCCATATATGGATTATTTCACACTTCAGTTCTTTTTCGTACTGCTTGCAGGATTGATTCTGGGGGCTGATAAGGGAGCAATATCTGTAGGATGTTATGTATTACTGGGACTTGTCGGAGTACCAATCTTTGCAGCAGGCGGAGGAATCGGATACATATTCCGGCCAAGCTTTGGTTATCTGGTCGGATTCATTGTAAGCGCATATGTAACCGGAAAAGTATGCGAAAAGCTGAAAGCAAGTTACAAGAACTATCTGCTTGCCTGTCTTGCAGGATTTGTTGTGACATATGCAATCGGAATCGTGTATAAATTCATAATCTTGAACTTTTATGCACATACACCGGCAACGCTGGGCGTGATCTTTTTGTCCTGCTTCCCATTAGATATGCCTGGAGATTTTGTATTATGTCTGCTGGCAGCCGGTGTGGGACTTAGAATGCGAAAAAGCGGATTTTATCTGAGTTAATAAAAAAAGGGGCATGAGATTATGGCAAAAGGAATATTTGTGACGGGCACCGGCACAGATGTAGGAAAGACGTATGTCACAGCATTAATCGTGAAAAAGCTGGCGGATGCAGGAATTCATGCAGGCTATTATAAGGCCGCATTATCAGGCGCAGAGTCCATAGAAGAAAGTGACGCAGGCTATGTAAAGAAGATTGCCGGTATCACACAGGAAGACAGCAGCTTACTGTCATATCTGTATCAAAACGCAGTGTCTCCGCATCTGGCTGCCAGAATAGAAGGGAATCCGGTTGATACGGAAACGGTAAAAGCAGATTTTGACAGGGTAAAGAAAGAGTTCGATTATGTCACGGTAGAAGGAAGCGGCGGCATTGTATGTCCGATCCGCTGGGATGAAGAGCATGAGATCCTGCTGGAAGACATTGTGAAAATGCTGCATCTGAATACGCTGGTGATCGCAGATGCCGGACTTGGCACGATCAATGCGGTTGTCCTGACGGTAGAATACATCCGCAATCATGGAATGGATGTAAAAGGAATCATTCTGAATCATTACTCGGGTGGAGCGATGCAGGAAGATAATGAGAAAATGATCGAGAGATTAACGGGAGTCCCGGTGATTGCCAGGGTAAGAGATGGTGACAGGGAGCTTGAGGTTGATCTGGAAGTGTTGAAAAGGGTGTATGATTGATGATGAGAAGAGGGAATTGACTGCGGTTGATTTCCTTTTTTGATGTATGGAAATAAAAAAGGTGAGAATATTATACCCCACCATCTGAATTATACTATACACATCAAAGGGAATAAAACAGAATTCCGGGAGATAAAAGTAATTATAAGACAACAAATCAAATTCAGATGAACACGTTTTCAAAGCGAAAGGAGCACACACAATGGCAAAAATATTTATCACCCTGACAGGAACAAAACACTACTTCGGAAATGATTTTCTGAAGAAAGGTATGAAGGTCAGATTAGAAAAGGATCCGGATAATGAATATGACAAGGAAGCAATCAAAGTGACGTATGAAGGACTTGGGAAGATCGGTTATGTAGCAAATAGTTCGTATACAGTCATCGGTGAATCTATGAGTGCAGGCCGTCTGTATGACAAGATCGGTGACACGGCATATGCGAAGGTGGTATTGGTTACACCGGCAGGAACAATCTGCAAGATCTGTAAAAAGAGTCTGAAAAGTGAACAGGAGGAAACAGCATGAATTATCTTGTGATAGATTTAGAAATGTGTAACGTACCGAGAGATTATCGGAGCCGATCTTATAAATATGCAAATGAGACGATACAGATCGGAGCTGTTCTTCTGGATGAGAAATTCAAAAGAATCGGAACGCTTAGCCAATATGTACATCCGGAACACGGAGTGATCGATCCGTTTATTCAGAATCTGACAGGGATACGAAATAGTCAGGTGAAGAAAGCACCACGTATTGAGGAGGCTCTGCTACATATGATCGACTGGATCGGCGATCGTGAGTATAAAGTCTATGCCTGGAGCGGTTCCGACAGAGCACAGCTGCTTCATGAAATCAAAGCAAAGAAGATCTGTGATGAGAGGATTCTGGATTTTGTCTGTGAAGCAAGATGGATCGATTATCAGGATGTATTTGTAAAACGATTCGGAATAGAACGAAAGATTGGTCTGGAAGAAGCACTGGGCATGGTGGAGATTGAACCGGAGGGACGACTTCATGATGGTCTGGATGATGCGGTGAATACAGGATATCTAATTGAAAAGTTGAAAATGAATCCGGAGTATAAGTTAGTCAGCTATGAAATGCCAGAGCAAGAGCAGGGACATCTGTCGTGTACGCTTGGAGAATTATTTACGGGATTGGAGTTGAAATTGGCGTGAGGGATGTTTTGATATTCGATGAATATAAAAAAAGAAACGAGCACCCCGCTTAGGCAATAGCCGTACGGTAACAAACCCATTTCTTGTATATAATATTAATCTGTTTGTTAACAAAAGTCAACTATAAAAATCAAAAAGATGAAAGTTGTGAAGCTTAACTCAGTACAGTATAATTAATATATCATTTCAATTCAAAACATAATGTAAGGAGCACCCCTATGTCCACATCCCATAAAGAAAAAATAATCCGCGTCCTTCAACTTTTCCAGACCACCGATGAGAAGACGCCGATGAATGCAGTGCAGATAAGACAGAAACTGGAAGAAGAATACGGAATGGAAAATGTACACCGTACATCCATTTATGACGATGTGCGTTTGTTACAAAGCTGCGGTTATCCGATTAAGCAGGCAGAAAATTCACATGAAGGATGGTATATGGAGAAACATTTGCTGGAAGACTGGGAAATTAAGCTGATGTTAGATTCGGTGCAACAGGCAAGGTGTGTGTCCGTTCATGAAGCGAATGAGATTCGAAATAAGCTGTTAAATCTGACGAGTCAGAGAGGACGAAGCAGATTTTTGCATATGATTATGCCGCTGCCCGGAAATGTCAGGGGTGTCGGTCAGACCGTTAGAAAAAGGAAAGTATAAAGCGGTATTTAAAAAGATGGACAGCGTGACATTGGTTGGCTGGTTTGTACAATATGCGAATAGATTTAAAGTCATATCATCGGAGAGTCTGAAAGGTAAAATTATAGAAAATTTAGAACAGGCACAAAGCATATATAGTGAGTAAGAAAAGTCCTACATATAATATGTGGGATTTTTTTGAAGTAAGATACATAAGTGTTGCGATATTACGACAGTAGATTTGCTAAAATGATAATAACTATGAATGATACGACGAGAAATAGATTTTATAAATGTAAATGCATGTGGAGTTTTTGAAGATGGGAGTAGATGAATGGAAGAAATAGTGACAATTTTATCAACAAGAGAATGGGCAATTGCCATATGGGGTACAGGATTCTTTGTATGGATGTTGACTCAAAGGGAAATCCGTAAAAGTTTATGGAACGTTATTAAAATCCTCTTAGGCAAAAATTTAAGACACTTTTTTCTGATAATTGCTTTATATGTGGCGGGAATAACCATGATATTTTATCAGTTACCATTCTGGAATAATATATATTTAAAAGATATTATATTATGGTTGATCTTTTCTGGAATATCATATTGTGTGAATTCTATTATAAAGGGTGATGCAGAGCATTTGAAAAGCACAGTGAAAGATAACTTTAGAGTAATAGTTATTTTCGAATATTTTATTGGAACATTTACATTTAAATTTTGGATTGAAATGTTGATTATTCCGGTAATAACAATATTAATACTTATGAATGTGGTAGCAGAATCTGAAGAAAAATACAGGAGAGTTCATAAGCTAATAGATATTGTGCTGGCATGTATTGGTTGGTATATGCTTTGGGGTGCCGCGAATGTTGGATTAAAAGAGTATAAAGAATTAAATGCAATCAATACACTGGTTAGTTTTATGATTCCAATAGTATATACAATTTTAATCTTGCCGTTGGAATTTGGACTGGAGATATATTCTGATTATGAACAAGTATTTGTCAGGATGAAATTTCGTGATAACCAAGATAAGAAGATTCAAAGGAAACATCGATGGAGAGTGATTCGAACTTGTAAATTATCACTTCGGAAAATATTGTTGTTCAGAAAAGAATATGTGAATAAAATGTATGGTTTAATGTCAGAAGAAACATTTGATAATATAATGAGAGAATTCAAAGAAGAGAGTGATAAGTAATAAAAGGTGAAAAAAGATAATGGTTATTAAGTTGCTGAATGCTTTGTGAAGGAGAGTATACTCTTTCTTGTATCCATCCACTCCCATGCAGTATAATAAATACAAGACAATATTGGAACAAGTATCACACCCTCAGGAGGCAACCGTGAACACAATAAACGAACCCACAAAATCAACCACAACACTGGACTACTACAACAAAAACGCAAAAAAATTCATCACCGGCACTATATCCGTAGACTTCGGAATCGTGCAGAATCGCTTCATGGACAAATTACATCCAGGGGCGGAAATCCTGGACTACGGCTGCGGTTCCGGCCGCGACACAAAATATTTCTTGGAGCAAGGTTGCAAAGTCACTGCCATAGATGGTTCACAGGAACTATGCAAACTCGCAAGCGAATATACAGGCATTCCGGTAAAACACATGCTGTTCCGGGACCTGAATGAAAAAGAAGCCTACGACGGAATCTGGGCATGCTCGTCAATCCTTCATGTTCCGACAAATGAACTGCGAGACATTATAAAGAAGATGGCAAACGCTCTTCGAGCCCACGGAATCATTTACACATCCTTCAAGTACGGGACATTCGAAGGGGAACGAAACGGCAGATATTTTACGGATATGACAGAAGAGACATTTGCAAAATTGATTCAGGACATGGATGAATTAGAGATAGAAGAACAATGGATTACATCAGATGTACGTCCGGGGCGGGGAGAAGAAAAATGGCTCAATCTAATTTTGAGGAAAGAATAGATACATATGAGATCGAATCTACGAATGTAATGACCGGGGACAGAGACCGGAGCCGGTATCTATATTATCAATTGAAAATGAGTATGGCAAAGGCGAAGCAGATTGATATCATCGTCTCATTTCTGATGGAGTCAGGTGTGCAGATGCTCTTAAATGATATGAAGCGGGCGCTGGACCGGGGCGTGAAGATCCGTATCCTGACAGGAAATTATCTGGGAATCACACAGCCGTCGGCTTTATATCTGATCAAGAGCGAGCTCGGTGACCGTGTGGATCTGCGCCTGTATAATGAAACATCACGCTCATTTCATCCAAAATCTTATATCTTTCATTATGAATCTTCGAATGAAATATACATCGGATCATCGAACATTTCCAAAAGTGCGTTAACTTCAGGAATCGAATGGAATTACAGATTCAGTGATACACTGGACAAAAAGAATTATGAGTTGTTCTATGCTACATTTGAAGATCTGTTTCTGAACCATTCGATCATTATAGATGATGAAGAATTAAAACGATATTCCAAGGCATGGAAGAAGCCGGCGGTGTCCAGGGATCTGGCGAAATATGACACAGCAGAAGAGAATGAGGACAGGAATACTGAAAATGTCCGAATGTTGTACCGCCCGCAGGGAGCGCAGATAGAGGCGCTGTATGCGTTACAGGAAAGCCGCATGGAAGGGGCGGCGAAAGGACTTGTATATGCGGCCACCGGAACTGGAAAGACATACCTTGCTGCATTTGATTCGGCAAAATATGAACGGGTGTTGTTCGTTGCACACAGAGAAGAAATCCTGAAGCAGGCGGCGGTTTCTTTCAAAAATGTGCGGAACTCGGCGGATTATGGATTCTTTGACGGAAAAGAAAAAGATACGGATAAATCCGTCATTTTCGCATCGGTAGCGACACTCGGGAGACCGGAATATTTGAATGAGACATATTTTCCGGCGGATTATTTTGACTATGTGATCATTGATGAATTCCATCATGCGGTTACAGATCAATACCGGAGAATCGTAGAATATTTTCAGCCGCAATTCTTACTTGGATTAACAGCAACACCGGAAAGAATGGACGGAAAAAATATCTACGAAATCTGTGATTATAACGTGCCATATCAGATTTCCTTAAAAGAAGCGATCAACAAAGGAATGCTTGTACCATTTCACTATTACGGCGTGTATGATGAGACGGATTATTCCGGACTGCGGATCGTGAAGGGGCGCTATGATGAGCAGGAGCTGAACCAGGCTTATATCGGAAATGAGAGAAGATATGATCTGATTTACAAATATTATCGAAAATATCGTTCTTTGCGAGCAATCGGATTCTGCTGTTCCAGACAGCATGCAGAAGACATGGCAAAAGAATTCTGTCAGAGAGGAATCGCATCCGCAGCCGTATACAGTGGTGAAAATGGAGCATATGCCGAGGAGCGTAACGAAGCTATCCGCAAATTGAAGAACGGAGAGATACGGGTGATCTTCTCTGTGGATATGTTCAATGAAGGTGTGGATATCGCTTCCCTGGATATGGTAATGTTCCTGCGCCCGACGGAATCTCCGGTCGTATTCCTGCAGCAGTTGGGACGGGGACTTCGTCTATATAAAGGAAAAGAATATCTGAATGTATTGGATTTCATCGGGAATTATGAGAAAGCGGGTAAGGCACCGCTATTATTAAGCGGAGAGCAGACATTTAACAAGAATGAATCTTGCGAGTACCAGGATCTGGAATATCCGGATGACTGCATCGTTGATTTTGACATGCGTCTGATCGATCTGTTCAAGGAAATTGATAAGAAGAAATTAACGCTGAAAATGCAGATCCGGCAGGAATATTATCGTGTAAAAGAACTGCTGGACGGAAAGCGGCCGAGCAGAATGGACTTATTCACTTATATGGATGATGATATTTACCGGATTTGTGTCAGCGGCAGCCATGCGAAAGAAAATCCATTCCAGCATTATCTTGATTTCTTGTATGAACTTGGTGAATTGTCAGAGGATGAGCAGGAGTTATATGCGGGAATCGGTCGAGAATTCATTCAGACCATCGAAACTACGGAGATGCAGAAAGTGTATAAGATGCCAATCCTTTACAGCTTTTATAATCATGGAAATATCCGGCTTGCGGTTACGGATGAAGAGGTATTGGAAAGTTGGAAGGAATTCTTTGATACCGGGACAAACTGGAAGGATTTCCCGAATGTGAATACTTATGAGGATTATAAGAAAGTGACGGATAAGCAGCATCTGAGTAAGGCGAAGCGGATGCCGATTACACGCCTGAAAATGTCAGGGAAGGGATTCTTTGTGGAGAAGGATGGATATGCGTTGGCGTTGAGGCATGAGATTGAAGACGTTGTTGGTAATATGGCGTTTGGCGAGCAGATGGGGGATGTGCTTGGGTATAGGAGTTTGGAGTATTATCGGCGGAGGTACAAAAAAAATAGAAGTGAAGGGGATTAAAGCTGACGGGAAAGGTCGGCTTTTGATATAGGAAAATTTTAGAAAAATAGTAGAAAAAGTGACAAAAAGCGACAGATTTTTGAGTGTTATGTGTATTTATATATGTAAGGTATATTTATATGGTTAGATATAAAGTATATCAAAGCAGTATAGAAAAAGATTAATTAATTTGCGGGTATAAAAAGGAGACCTAAATAATATGGAAAAAAGAAAAGATATTGATATGCTTAGATTTTATGGCGGGGATATTCACCAAAAAAATAAAGAAGGGGAATATGTAATTACGAATAATCTGGTAAATCCTAAAAATAAAGAAGATATGTTATGGGGAGATAGAGATGCATATCGTACATTAAATGCTTTGCTGTTTGAGGGAATTGAAAATGAAAAAGAGAGGATATATAAAGAAAAGCGTAAGTTAAATCCAGTCTTTATAGAATTAATTGAAAATACTCTTGATATATACAGGGGAATCTTCGCAGTAATGTGTCGAAAAAAGGAAAACCAGTTGTCGGTTTCGAAAGTCAAAAGAGTAGATCGAAAAGCATCATTAATGGCGTACCTTAAGTGTCATACAGAATCGTTTGTGTCTTGTACTAAGGGGGAATATGATGATGAGTTTGCTAGTAAAAACAATATAATACTTTTGGAGATAGAAAGTTTAGAAAATACCCCATATGTGGATTACCAACAGGTTATAACAATGCAAGAGTATTGCAACTATGATGAAAAAGAAGTTTTATTTCCGCCATTCCTTTCTTTAAATGTAAGCGAAATAGAGTTAACAACAAAGGATAACCATATCAGGGATATGTACGGACAACCACCTGTGGGTAAGTATCTGCTGAAGATGGAGGAGTTTCCAGATTATCGAAATGCCATAACGTCTTCCAGAGAAGAATTATTAAATAAGATACTGGATGAAAAAGATAAGGCGGTTTTATGTTTAGAACATATGAATAATAATATGTGGAAAGAAGATTATCATGAATATGTGGAGTGGAAAAATAATTTACACAGTTATTTAAAACTTATATATTCTGATATGTGGTATGGAGAACGGGAAAAATAAAATATTTTAATTTGGAGACTAGCTATGAATAATAATGATGATAAAGAGAGATGGGAAACGTTTTGCAAATTATATGATAAATTGTCTTCTAAAGAGGAAATGCGGGAGTTGTTTGAAGAGGAAATTAAATGTTTTTCATTATATTTGAGCCATGTGAATCAAGATTATGTGTATAATGCAACATTCTTACCACAATTCAAGGATGATTTCTGGAATTTTTTATGTGCGTTTAATAAGAAATATAAAATTGTAGAAAAATTATTTGATGTAGCAGAAAAATATTATAATGTCACTTTGAAAATTGACAGATATTGGATGATGACAGTAGATGAAAAGGGAAAGATTAAGAAATCCACTTTAAGTGGTGTGGATTATATCTGTGAAAAAGAAATGATGATAGAATGTAGCATTTTATATAATTTAAAACGTTATACTTTTCGAAGAAATGAGATGATTATTTTTGGAGATGAAAGCTTAAAAAAAGTGCATGAGGATTTAAAAGCGTTTTTAGAAAAGCATTCATCAAAAGACAAAGAGGAGTCTAAAAAATGAGCAGGATAACAAAAGAAGAAATTGAAAAAACTAAATGTGGCAGATTTTTATTGTCTGATGAAAATATATATCTTTCTATATATTCTTTGAATTCGTATGTATTTGAATATAATCTCTTAAATATAGAAGATCGTATCTTATATCACCGGTTACAGGACAAATTTGATGCAAGACTTATTAATGGAGTGATTACACGAGTAAGAGAACAAATTATAGAGTTAATTGATAAGGATAAATATATTGAAGCAAAAGTTTATTTTAAACCCAAGAAATTATCTGAAAATGGAGAATTGGAATTTAGACCACTTCATAGTACCGGTTTAATTACTCAGATAGCAATCGTATCGATGCTTCATTTATTTGTTTATGAAATACCTGAAGAAGAGGAAGGAGATCCCAAATTGCGGCTTTCAAATTTAAGCCGGTTAATACCATCTGACTTTTATGGAAACAGAGTTTCTGTGAAGCCAGAATATTTATTTAAACCATGGAAGCAGCAGTATCAAAAATATAATCAGAACAGTAATGATGCGTTAATGAAATATCATACTTCGTTAGAATATAAATATGAAGTGACATTGGATTTGGAGAATTTTTTCCCAACAATTAACCCGATAATTATTTACCATTATGTTATTAATCATCTTCCTGCATATTTGAATGATGAGGAAAGAGAGATGATGAAAAGAGTATTGCAAAAGCTTTTATTTTGTAAGCTTACTACAACATTTGATGAAAAAACAGCAAAACAATACTATAAAGTAACAAAGGGGGCTGGCAATTATGACAATGTGGATAAAAAAGAACGAAATGAAAAGGAATGTTGGGATTTTAAGGAAAATTCAGATAAATTTGTAAGGGGGATTCCGCAAGGACTGCCACAATCATATTTCCTTGGAAATATATATATGATATCTATTGCTGAGATTTTTAGAAAAAAATTTACTGGAGTAAGTTATTTTTACGTAGATGATTCTGTTATTTTTACAAATGATGTGAGGGAAGATAATTTTAAGGAGCAATTAAAAGAACTTAATAAACAAATTGCAGATGAAGCTAACAATTTTGAAGAAGATAGTGCAATTTATCCCGAGGGAACAGAAAAATTTTATAAGAGTGATCTTTATGGAGTTAATGTACATTTAGACGGAAAAAGTAATTACACACGTTTAGATAATCTGGATGACAGTGAAGTGTATTTGAAGTGTATAAGTCGTGAAATGTCTCAGGCCGGAAGTGATTTTTTCAGAATGTACTCAGATGAAGAGAATAGGAACTTAGAGGAAAAATTAGATGTTTTATCTAAACAAGTAAAAGCAAAACGGGATCAGTTAGTAGAGGAGAAAAGTCAGAAAAGAGACAGTGGGAATGAAGATGCGATAGAAAAAGATGAGGATGATACGCAAAAATTTGAAAAAAGACTTACAAGATATTATAGATTTTTTGAATACAGAAAACAAAGACTTGTTGCTATGCATCAACCGGAGAATGGATCAGATGAAGATTACAAGAAAGAATTGGAAAAGATTATTTATTCAGAACTTTCGGAAGAAGATATGGAGGATGATGAGAAAATATTGCAGGCATTTATGAATTCTTACGGAGCGGATATATGGGATGCTGCAATTGGAATGTATCAGACATTTGCAGATGATAAAGAGCAGAATGTGTTAAAGAATTACATATTAAAAATAAATGAGCTTTGTTATGGGAAAGCATCAGTAGAATTTTCTTATTTAGAATGTACATATAGAGATTTGTTGAGAAATGAAGAAGAGAATGATTATTCGGTTGAAGAAGATATATTTGAAGAGACATTAAAAAGATATATGACAGAAGAAGATTTAAGGGATATATACAATGATCCATATAAAACTTTAAAATATTTAGCAAGGGTGAGATTAAAAAGGTATGCAAATAAGCATTACGAAGTGGCGGAAGATTATAGTTCTAAATTATTGAAAAAAACAGATGAAGAGATTCTTAAAATACTTTTGTCAGAAAACGAGAAACTTCCATCAAGATTGAGAATTGTATGTGCAAGTACACAAAAAATTATTAGAATGGTATTGAATACTGTTTGTTCGTATTTGTTTAATGTCGAGGTATCTAATCATCCGGTTTTAGCCCAAAATAGTAAAAAGGCATTAACATATGGAGAACTTAGAATTTTATCGTTTGTTCGTAATTCTTTATTTACTATAGAAGAGTTCAGAAAAAGGGAAATATTACTTGATGATAAGCAAAACAAAGATACCGCAGATTACTCTATTATGAAGGTATTAGAAATTTATCATTCTTTTGTAAAAGATCCGGTTTCAATCGATAAGTTGATAATTACACATAAATATACTTGTGATGTCTGGAAGAATGGATCAAAGCATTTGTATTTTTATACATTGCATAATCAGGAACATGCAATTGTATTAATTCAAAATATTGTAAAATTAATTCATGCAATTGATTTTTTGAAAATTTCTGCAATTGATTATTATATTTTGTTTCTGGCTTGCTATCTGCATGATATTTCCATGGTAAAGATTCCGGCTTTGGATAGTTTTTTGACTGATACGAATGAAGCAGATGAATTAGCACAAGAATTGTTAGACGAGTTTAATAAAGAACTTCAAAAGGATAATTTGGAAGAAAAGGTAACAGAAAATGAAATAAAAGAGAATCAAAATCTTTATGAAGATGAGCTGGATATTTTAAGCGTAAAAAAATATATGCTTGAGAGTTATAAAAAATTGGATGAGTATTTTGAAAAGAAGATTCGCAGAAGACATGCAATTGACAGTTCATCTGAAATAAGACAGAGGGCTGAAATAAAATATTTGGATATGCCGATGCGTGAATTGGTAGCAGAAGTTTCAGAAGCACATGGTGCAGATGAAAGAAATATTTATAGTATAAAATCGAATGCTTCAAGTCGGCTTATGAGTATAAAATTTGATAAAATACTTCTTCGACTTGCAGATTTATTGGATATGAGTAGCTACAGGGTGTCGAAACCAATTCTCTATCATAATATGGAACAAATGTCGGAGGAATCAGCATTTCATTGGATTTCGCATTTGTTAACACAGGGATATAAATTGCGAACAAAATATGAAATTGGTTCGTCAAAATCTTCAGGGACAGATAATTTAAAAGAAACCGAAGAAAGCTTAGAAAATATTGAGGGAGTATTGACTCCTCAAACGATAACAGAAAAATTGATTTTAGAAATACCGGTAGATATTTCCCAAATGTCCACGATTGAATGCGAAAATCCGTGTCGAAAAGTACAAATCGGCAATATATCACGCCAGGAAATTACATTGATTTGTGGAGAAGGATGCCAAAATAAAAGCAACGATGGTTTGGAAAATAGATGTAATTTTTTATGTCGGTGGTTTTGCGTGAAGAATGATTATCTTATTAAAGAACTTGTTGCATTAAAGGAATATCTAAATCGAAATAAGAATAATTACTTTAAGTGTGAAATAGAAATCAAAATTAAATGTAATAATAAAACGAGTATAGAGGCTAGACAGTTCGAAATATTAAATCATTATATTCAAGATAGAAAATGAGGGGAGTTATTATAGAGGCGACATACTTAATTACCAGGGAAGAATAAGCAAAATTGGAAAATACGGAGAATGTAATTAGAAGAATAAAGGTGAGTTGAATATTGAAGATTAAACCAGATTATAACAAAGATATCAGGAAGTTTTTGTACTAGGTAATTTTTATTATAATTTGATGATTTACCGGAGGATTAATTATATGATTTTAAAAAAAATTAAAATAATGAATTATAGACAATTGCAGAGTGTTGAATTGGATATGCAAGAGTCGTTGACTGTGTTGGCCGGACCGAACAACAGTGGAAAAACGACATTGATTTCTGTATTAAAAGGAATGTTTTGCGACAAGAAACTGGGGTTTAGCTATAGTGATATTCCGATTAGTTTATCATCAATGTGGTTGGATAAAACTGTACCTGTTTTTCAAAAAATCATGCTTGAGTATGATAAAGAAAAAGGTGTTCAAAAGATTATCGATGAGATGACAGATAACAATAAGTTTAGCAATGATTATACTATGGATAACTTTCAAGCGCAGATTCAAGTAGATTATGATCCGGATAATGATAATATTCAATATTTTGCAGATTATCTTATGGACTTAGATGATACTAAGCATTCGTTCTACTTTATTTATACATATGAGCCAAGTATAACAGCTTTTGAAAAAGGATTAAATGAGCGTTATGACAGGATGGCGGCACGGGTTAGAGATATTGCAAATCCAGGTTGTATTGAGAAAGAAACTAAGTTTTATTTTTTAAAAGAGGAATTACTTAGAATATACTGCAATGCAGTTATTGAAAAATGTTACTTTTGCAATTCAAATTATAAAAATGAAAACTTGATGGAAGTAGCTGCGTTTAAAAGTTTATTCAATTTTCAAAATATACCTGCAATGCGCGAATTGGATGATAATGAATCGGATTCTTCGAAAGGAATCAGTAAAAGGGTTATTGCTTTACTGAAAGATAATGATACATGGGTTGAAGCAACAAAAAAACTTCCAGATTTGTTAATGGCCGATATAGAAGATTCTGGAGCAAAAAAAGAAATTAAAAATTCATCTATTAAATCTCTCGATGATACAATACGGGACATTTCAAAAACTAGTGGGGGACATATTGGAAAACTTCAATTGGAAATGGATGTTAAAGAACAAGATGTTGAGGAGTTTATTCGACGAATTACCAGAGCAAAATATGATGTTGAAGGATTGTTATTAAATGAAGAGTCTCAAGGATTAGGATTTAGCAATTTAATTTATCTGCATATGAGGCTTGAGGAATTCTATAAGTCTATTGATAAGAACAAAGTAAATGTATTTTTTATAGAGGAACCTGAGTCCCATATGCATCCTCAAATGCAAAATGTATTTGTTAGATTTCTTAAAAACTATTATATTGACAAAAAATTACAGGGACTTATTACAACACATTCTAATGAAATTGCAAGGGTGGTTGGTCTTGATAGCCTTAGAGTAATTAGGCAAACTGAAAAATCCAAAAGTGAGCTATTTGATTTAAGTAAATTTAGAACTTCAATAAAAGAGAAAAAAATAGAGAATTTTGATGATGAATCAGAATTTCTTTTGACAAATTTTTTTGATTGGTTTTTTGAAATAGGATATTCGGAATTGATTTTTGCAGATAAAGCTATTTTATATGAAGGGGATTCAGAACGTTTATATATTAGAAAACTAATTAAATTACCAGAATTTTCAACTTTGAATGATAGCTATATAGCATATATTCAAGTTGGAGGTGCATATGCTCACAATTATCTACCGATGCTTAGAATGCTCAAAATGAAAACTTTGATAATAACAGATTTGGATTATGACAAAGAAATTCTGAGTATGGACAAAGTGAAAGCGGAAGATTCAAAAAGCACGAATGCAACAATAAATCATTGTTATAGATTAGTTTATCCAAATAAAGAGGAAAACTATTTCCCTACCATTAAAGAATTATATGATTTTCAGGTTAAAGAGGAGAATATATTATGTGATGGGCGGGTATATCTGGCTTTTCAAGATGAAGATAGTACTGCACGAACTTTGGAAGAAGCTATGCTGAAAAAAATATTAGGGTTCAATGTATTTCATATGATAAAAAGAAGTGAGTGGAAAAAAATAAGAAAGGATAAGAACCTTATATTTTCCATACCTAATAATAAAAAGGGAGAAAAGGACAGCGAATATTCTATTCGCAAAATTGTAGAAGCAACATCTAATAATAAAACGGATTTCATGTATTCTGTGATTTTGAGTGAGAATGAAGAGAAAATGCTTCCAGATTATATAAAGAAAGGATTATTATGGCTGATGAAATAAAGAAGAATAATAAACATTTAATAAATGCTCCAGCGGGGAGTGGAAAAACTACATATATACGTAATCAACTAAAAAGCATTTGTATTAATAAACCAGAAAGTAGAATTTTATGTATTACATATACTAATCGGGCGGCAGACGAGCTTAAGAAAGATTTGGAAAATGCTAATATTACAGTAAGTACGATTCATTCCTATATCAATGATTTGATAAGTCCGTTTTATTCTCATAAAGAAGTACTGGATTTATATTGTGAGATATATGCAGAAAAAATTAATGAGAGAATAGCAAACGTTACAAATGATGAGCATATCAAGCAAAGTAATCAGTATTATACTGAAAAATACGGGAAACTGACTGAGAAAGCTGTTCGTGAGAATTTATTAGAAATATCGTATGGAGAAACACCATTTACATCTTTGTATACTGGTAAATTATCTCATGATGATCTGCTTATGTTTGCAAGTAAGTTAATAAAAAGATATCCGGTTTTATTGAAAAAGATTGGAGATAAATATAACTACATTTTTATTGATGAATACCAAGATACATCAAGTTATGTACTTGATATTTTTTATGATGCGGTAAAAAATAGAGAAAATGTACAAATATATTTATTTGGAGACCGAATGCAGCAAATATATAGAAATTATGATGGCTCATTTGAAGGAAAACTAAAAGAGTTTGATACTTCTGACCGACTTGAAGTTAATTTCCGTTCAATAGGTAAAATTGTATCAATTTTAAATAATATTTATAATGATTCCTCATTTGAACAACAACCAACAGAAAGTAATGCTAATGTAGTTCCGGATATAGAGCCGCACGTGATTATTTCTTCAAATGTACCAGAGAGTATATATAAATTACAAAATAAGTTCCCTAAAATATTAGTATTGTATTTGATGAACAAAGAAAAATATGAGGAAATTGGTGCAAAAAACTTATATGATGCATATCGAGGCATGGAAGCATATACATTTGGGAGAAAATATTCTCCAACAGATATTTTGTCAGATATGTCAAATGATAATCCGGATATATTGATGAAATTTTTATTTTTATTGAATAATGTAATAGGTCTTTATATAGATAAAAATTATGGTATGGTTATTTCAATTTGCAAGAAAGAAAATAAATATTTTGATTCATCGCAATTTAAAATAAAAAAGCATGCGGATAAGAAAAGTATAAAGAATAAATTTGATAAAATTATAGAGATATACGAAAAAGATGGATGTCTGATTCGGGAGGTAATAGAAAGTCTGTTTGATAATGGATTTATACCAGAGAAAGTAAAAAATGATTTCGAAGAAAATATAGAATATCAGAAAGTATTAGATATAGAAATGAAAGAAGTTAGTAATTTGGCGAATTATCTGAGTATGCCTCACATATCTACACAGCATGGTGTAAAAGGAGAAAGTCATACTTCTGTAATTTTCGTAGCTTCTGATAACGGGAATACTCCGAATGTGAGAATGTATCCTTTTTTTGAGTTATGGTCTGAGTTAGAATTTTCTCTTCCGCAATTTGAAGAACTGTTTTATTCGTATAAAAAGATAATAGAAGAAGTAGAAAAAGAACTTGGAATGAAAGTTAGTAAGCTCACAGCTGAAACACATAATAAAAATGAAAAGAATAAAACTATATTGAGTAAATATAGTAAGCAAGTTTTAGAAAAATATCAAGGAAATTTGTTATTTGAAGCATTATGCAAAGAAGATTTTATTGCGTATTTAAAGAAACCCAATGTCAAAAATGTACAGAAGATTTTTAAAATTACAGAAATTGAAGGGATATTAACTGCGTATAAATTATTTTATGTAGGATGTTCGCGAGCAAGAAAAAATTTAATTATTATAGTTGAAAAAAACAAAATTATGAATTTTAAAGAGAAATTTGTGGATAAGGCTAAAAAAATAGGATTTACGGTACTATCTTAATAGATAGTACCGTAAATTGAAAATATATTTGAAGGCATGAAATTGAAAAATTTGGACTTGTCATAAAAGGTAATAGATCTATAATTGCTATAAAAATTACAAAATGATAAATTTTTATATGTGATGAAAATAAGAGGTGATAATAATCGAGTTAGATATTTATACAGGCGTTTTGGAATATAAAGGAATTAACTTTTCATTTGTTTTTGACAAACAAGAATTACGGTTGATTCCGCCAAAAGATAAGAAAAAGGAAATTGAACATGAATGGTTTATGCATAAAATAGGCGAAGGCGTATACGCAGGAGGAGATCATCCGCAGATGGAACGGCCATTTCTGGTGGGAGTGTGTAATGAAGATGGAAACAAAATGGTATTTATTACACAAGAAGGTACATATATTGGAAGATATAATTCTGTGCTACGTATCGAAGTTATCGCATTTTTCGTGTTGAAATATGGAGAATGTTCAATTAATAAAATGTGTTTTTCAAGTCCGGAAATTAATTGTATTCATTCAATAGGGCAATCGTTTTGCTTTGAATATGATGAAGATTTTATTGAAAAGGGAATAGTTCAATTAAGAACAAATGAGTTTTCTGCTGTTACTACAGAGGCAGAAACATTTGAATATAATTCAAAGATTGTAAAAGTAACATTTGGTGCATCAAGAACACTTAGTAGTGGTGTGACAGAAACGCCGTTAAAGTTAAGTTCATCATTGTGTTTTGAATTTGATAGTACAGAGGATTATACATTCATTTATTATTTGTGGCTAATAGCAAAACGCTTTATACAATATTTATGTTATAGAAAAAATGTTTTCTTTTCTAAAGTGGAATTGTCAACATCTTACAAAGAAAATAAACATATAAAGATTGGAGAATTATATGTTTTAGATGATTTGGAAAATCATGATGTTGAAGAAGAAGTGCTGAAAAAGGGGTGTTATATAAGACAGAATTATATTGCGGGGGCAGTAGGTCCGATACTTCAGTCAATAGCAAAAGATAGCATATATTTAAGACATTTACCGCAAAATTATGAAGAAGGACATCACATAGATGCCGCAAGATTTGTAATGATTACAGCAGCATTTGAGTGGGAATTTCGTAGGATTTTTCCAGAAGGAATAAAAAAGAAGGAAAAGAAAATTAAAGCAGAAGAAACAGTTGTACAATTATTGACGCCATTGATTGAGAATAATACTGGAGAAATTAAAAGCATTTTAAAATATTTAAAGAAATGTGTGGGAAATGATCCATTATCGAGCAAACTTACTTTTGTTGGAATGGAACTTGGGAACATTATAGATATTTTTGGAAAGCATTTATATGCATTAAATGGTAAGAAGTTAAAATATTCTGAAATGGGGGAGCGACTGGCCGCTCAACGTAATAATTTTGCACATGGAAATCTGGATAAGGATTTTGATGAACTGGCGTTACTGGATTTGATTTATCTTGAGTTAATATTATATGCAATGCAATTAAAATTTTATGGAGTTGAAGATGTGAAAATTAAGAAGGCAATTAATGATCTTTTTCATAAGAATATTAGAATAGATGAGTAAGTGGATAAAGACCTTTGGAATGATGAGAATGTTCATTCATAAAATTATGTTATTAAATTATAATAAGTACTTAGAAAATTTGATGGAGATGATAAGTTGAAAGAAAAGATATATTAAATTAGATATATAGGCTGAAGAGAAGAAAATAGTTCAATTTACTTAAGGAGAGTAGATATAATGGATACAAATATTGTAATGGCTTTAATATCAGCTGGGGCAGCATTGCTAGGATCCATAATAGGTGCGAGTGCAACAATAATGGCGACTATATTGAATAAAAAAATGCAAGAAAACGGGAAAGTAACATTATATATGAGACATGTGGCATCTAATTCTGGAAAGAATTGGGGATATTATCAAGGAAGTAAGGGGATGTATTTTAGAGTGCCGCTTTGGGTAGATGTAATTAATGAATGCGGTATTCCCAGGATAATCAGAGATATTAATCTATATGCATATAAAGAAGGAAAAGAAGTAAAAGAATTTACGCAGATACAGAGAATTGGAGATGGAGAAAATGCTTTTAAATTAGGAGAAAATGAAGCGTATACATTAGTGATACCAGAAAGAAGTTCTAAAAGATACAATCTAGAATTTATGCTGCGAAAAAATGATATAAATATAAAAGGACAGGAATTTGATCAATTAGTAGTAATTTATTTTGATGAAAAAGATCGAAAATATGTGTACAATTTAGAAAAAATAAATATTTGTTGGAAGATTGGAGAATTAGAAAATGGAAAGGGATGGATTCGACTTAGAGAACCATTAAATAAAAAGTAAAAATATTTGCTCATATATAGAATAATTAAATTTAAATATTTTATTGGTTAAAAACAATGTAAGCGTTTTAACGTTTATATAGATAATATTGATTGCTGAATAAGATTTTGAAATATGAAGAAGAGATGTGAAAATTGAAAAATAAATTTAATATAGGCGCCGATTTTTTGATTGGCGTCTATTTGGTATATTGTAAGCGCTTAGTTTTTGAGTAACTAGATATTCGTCGTTTTCTAACTCATAATGATAGAAGATAGATTTTTACTCCACTTCTTTGATAGGAAGTAGAAATTCACTACATTTGGATGTTTCATTATGAGTGATAAACGTGCCCCAAGGCGTTCCTTGGATGACTGGATGGAGCTGGTAACTGAATGCAGGCAAAGTGGATTAACAGATGCTGCATGGTGTGAAGCGCAAGGTATGGTTGATTTGAAAGCTGTCTACTCAGGAAAGATATGCTCTTCTTGAAATCATTGAAAAAAGGGTCAACGGTCCGAAGAGTTCCATGATACTGTGTACACAGTACAATGATGAAGAATGGTACGGTCGTATTGATCCGGAATACGATGAAGGAAGCCCTGTTGCAGAGGCTATCATGGATCGTATTACAAACAATGCATATGATGTCTTCATTGAAGGAAAAGTCTCAATGAGAAAACGTCATGGCTTAAAGTCAAAAATGGAAGGAAGCATTTCATGATGAAAGAATGTCCCTTCAATTCACGCAACAGATGTGAAATCTGGACTGATTACCAGGTTGCATGTGTTGCATTACAGGAGGAAGAGGAACTATGTTCTTCCAACTGGGAAGAAATCAGTTACCTGCTGGACAAGATAGAAATCCTTGAGGCTCGATTAATTGAAGCAGGAATACCTATCCCTGAATAAGTATCATGCACTGATGACCGGAAAGCGTGTACTGTATCGGCGGAAGCCATGCACTAAACCACCGTGCAGTGTGCTCTATCTGGTCGGTATATACACACTATAATGCTCTCATAAATTAAGACACTTTTTCGGACAGATTATAATGAATATTCTTGTGCGATGAAATCGCACTTCCGGAAATTTGGAAATCAGATGTCCGGAAGTGGAAATTATCTATATGAGTTTGCATACTAGCGTAATGTTTTGTCTAATCCATATATCGCATGGACTTAGTATGTTCAGCATCAATACTTGTGATACTGATCTGATAGCTGTCATAAGTAATTCGAGCAATGATCGCATCTGCCAGTAGACTGTCTTCACCGCCAAGCTGATCATAAATTCTTTGAATATATACTGTGAACAAAAGATGCTGGATGATTTCTTGCGCTCTCGATGAAGTAATTCGAATATATCATTCTACTATGTGTCTGCCGATTTAAGAAGCATCCATTTGTCAAAAATAAAAAGCACAGGGGGATGAATATTAAGACATTACATAATGGTAAGTTCCTTCCGAACGAGTAAGGTCAAGATCCACGAGTAAGTCTGGCATACGAACATACTTGGTATTGTAATACTATTTGCATGATTCCATACCAAAAGCGCAAGTCATGTATGTTTTACCCAAGCCTGTTGCACCGGCAATAAAACGATTCCGGTGTTCAGATATATATTCGCAGGTAGCAAGCCTATTTTGAATAATCTGGGGGGGCCCCTGCTGTCCGGGGATAGAAAACCGCAAATCTGTTTTAAAGGAACCGTTATTCTGGCGGTGGAAACCTTTATTATAAAGCCTTTAGATGTACTCATACACTAAAAAAGGTCATGACTATGACCAAGTATCGAGAGATTTTCAGACTTAGTAGTCTTTGACTTAGTCAGCAGAACATTGCCGACCGCTGCAATGTCTCCAAAAAGACGGTCAATCGCGTTTTAAAAAGAGCTAAGGAATTAGATATTTCCTGATTGCTTGATAAAAACGATACCGATGTTGTATTTGCAGAAAAAATTTTCCCCTTCTACAAACCAGGTCATATCCAATAAAAGGATGCCCGACTATAATTACACCTGCAAAGAATTGCTCCGTAATGGAGTCAGTAAAAAGCTCTTGTGAACTGAATACATGAAGGACTGCTGTGCCAACAGCGACGAACCGCTTATGTATTCACAATTCTGCTCTTAGTATGGCACAAATTCTATGATGGACATATAATTTATGATTTTCTTGAGCATTTCAATGATTTTATTTTTCCCATATGGAACAGAAGCAAAATGCGAGGAGTATGATTTATTATTCCAAAAGTTGGATTGCGCTTGAAATTCTGGAATATCAGTTCCATCTTCATCTAAAGTAATATAAAATTTTTGTTGCTTGGCATCTAATATATCTAAAGGAATGATGGCAAAAACAGGACCATCATTTTTACTTGATTCAGAGATAAGTAATGCATTATTTTTTACGGAAGCATAAATGGAACAAATATCAATGTCATTATTATTGTGTTTCATTGCAAAAATGGAATAAATATATTCTGCATCAAAGGTAGTGCCAAAATCTGCAATAACATTTTTCTCTTTCATATAGTTTTGAATTTCTTCTGAATGAGAGAGATTTACAATGTAGTTGCAAATTTCTTCAATTCGATTCTCATTAGCAATTCTCCAAATGGATTCTTCAAGAGATGCCAAAGTCCACTCAATATTGAATATTTCTAAACAAAGTTCTTCTATTTTGGTAGGAAGATAGTTAATTTTCATTAAAATATTGTAATGCACAAAATTTAGAATATCTGCAATCCTTCCGGCAAGAATGTAATATTCTTCCTTTGAATTAATACCAAGATGTGTAAGTTGGTTCCTCATACTATTCAAAGAAATAAAATTTTCTTTATGACCTTGAGCAACAGAATAAAAAGAGCAATATAGCTCAATGCATTTAGAGTAGTCAATGGTATGTAATTCAGTATTCTCAATTACATAATTGTATAAAGGTTCATCAATTTCGCCACTTTCTTCTTTTGAATAGTAATCCACAATGACTTGCGGAAGGTCATCTGTTGAGATATGCTTATAAATAAATAAGGGGTTGATGACACTAATTCTTTCTTTAAAAAATAATTCCAAAGAAGAATTGAGACAAAGGATTGCTTGTTTTAAATAAGTTGTACTTGTGTCACAATGTTCAAATTTACTATCCATTTCCAGGAATGTCCTTAAATGTCGTAAGGACCATTCAAAAGAATCAATAGCATTGTCTAAAAGTAAAATTTTCATAGGAACACCTCCATAAATTTATTATAACATTGTTTTCGAGTTACATTTAGTTATTCTCTGTTTTAGATTTTATTAAAAAATTCTATTATTGTCCTTTCTATTGAATATATAATGGTGTAAGCTAGATGTAAATAGAAAAGAAGGTGGTTTATTTTGAGTATTATTAAAAGTATTGTTGAAAAATTGAAGTTAAAAGAGTTGTTTGCAATAATATTTATTGCTGCATTAATCATAACTTTTGTTCCTAATGAATGGGCACAAAAAATGAAAATAGATACATTTAGAAATATACATCAAACATATATAAGTTTATGTATGATTGCGATAGGTGCTTACTACATATTATGTATTGTGGGGTGGGTAAAAAGTTATATTTGGAGAAAAACTCATAATTGGAAAAAGACGGCTATTAAATATATGAAAGAAAATATGAGTCCAGATGAAATGTGGCTATTAGTTGAAAGTTTTTATGATGAAAGAAATAAAAGATTTAGTTCTTCTGGAAAGATAGATTATTCTGATGGAAGAAAAGCTCCATTGGAAAGCAAACATATTATCTATTTAGCATCTCAAATGGGAGATATGTTATATGGATTTTCCTATAATTTGCAACCATATGCATTGGAATTTCTCAATAAGAATCTTAAAGATGGAAATATTCAAATAACAGGTAACAGAATGAGTTTTCAGTTGAAATAGCAAAAGGTGATGATATATGGAAGTATTAACCAACAATCATTTAAAAAGAATATTAGACCTTTTTGATAAAGTAAAGCATTCTATAAAGATTGTTAGTCCATTTATTTCTGAATCAATGGCAAAAAAATTATGTGATGTGGTCAAAAATGGAAATATTGCTTGCACTTTTATCACTAGATTTTATTTAGAAGATATGTTTGCAAAAGCCAATAGCATAGATGCTATTCAAATGATGATGGATGTAGGAATTGAGGTCTATGCTTTGAAAGGACTTCATACTAAATTGTATTTATTTGATGATACTTATGGTGTGCTTGGTTCTGCTAATTTTACCGCCGGTGGTTTTAAATTAAATGTAGAGTTATCATTATTGCTAAATAATGATGATGGCATTTTGAATGAGTTACATTTCTATTTTGATGATTTGCATAGTAAAATAAAGCAATCAAAGGAAGGGCTAATAACAAGAGAAGTACTTGATTTAGCAAAAGAAAAATATAAATATACTTTTAGCTCCAAAAAGGGAAAAGGTAAGACAACAAGTGTTTTTATGTATGGAGCAAGTCTTGATAAGAAAACTTTATTTGAAAATACTAATGATGCTCTAAAGGAGATAGAAAAATGCAAGTTAGATAATGACATTGTGGATTCTATGTTTAAGGCATCTGAACAACAAGAGCAAATTATCTATGACCATACTATTTGGCTGAAATTTGATGGAGAAGGCAATGCCAGATTAGAAGCAAAAGAAGGATTCCCAATGGTTGGAGTTTCTATGAATAATGGAATTTGGTATTTATCCAATTATCCATTCAAAGTTCATTCTATAAAAGATAATGATGAAATATATTTTGCTGCTTTAACAACGGATGTCAAAGGCAAAAATCAGCCGGTTATTGTTGGAAGAGGTCATCTTGTAGGTTTTACAGAAGAAAATTATGTAAAAGACGAATGGGTGAAAGATAATGATTGGATGACAAGATACCCTTGGTATTGTATTATAAAAGATTCTAAAATATTAGATATGCCAATTGAAAAAGGCATTCCTATGGATGAAATATGGGATAAGTTGGGCTCTGATACATATATTTCTTCATTTGGGGAAAATGAATCAATTGCAGATGTTGCTAAAAAGCATCATCAAAAAGCTCATATAAGATTATCAGGAAATGCAAAAGAATATATTGATAAGAGATTGAATGGGTTAGAAAAGCAATATGGAGTGGTAGAATACAATTCCAATATTTAATCTATGTATTCATATGAACTAGGAGAGTAAAAACTTCTAGTTCTTTTTTATTTGCTTTTATTTCGCAAATTTATTTTACAACAAGGAGCGGAACTAATGACTTTATATTTCTTAGGAGCTATAATAGAAAATGTCAAGAAGACATGCAATATAGAAGAATAGCAATTGAGTATATTACGTAAGAGGGCTTTCTTTTAAGCAATTGATCCAATAACCGATTACGAAAACGGAAAATATAACCAAGGATATTTCCGAAAAGGAGTAATACACAAATGAACACCCCACACATCACCACCCTACGAACCGCCCTAGAAACCGCCTACATCAACGGCGCCACAGCCTCAAGCCTGGCCTACCGCCCGCAGTTCGTATCCAACAATCACAAAGAGGGAAAGAAAGTGCTCTCATCCGTCGAGGATGAGCTTTTGGCGTGTGATCAATTCCAGATCAGTGTGGCATTCATCACAATGAGCGGAATTACGCCACTTTTGCAGACGTTAAAAGAACTGGAAAAGAAGAATATTCCGGGAGAGATTCTGACAACGAATTATCTGAATTTCAGTGAGCCAAGAGCACTGAAAAAATTGAATGAGTTACAGAATATCACTTTGAAAATGTACGATGTAGAAGCAGCAAAAGAAGGCTTCCACACCAAGGGATACATTTTCAAGAAAGAAGAGATCTACCGGATTATCGTCGGAAGTTCTAATATCACAAGTGCAGCACTAACCTACAACCGGGAATGGAATACGAAGATCGTGTCAACGGAAGATGGTGAGATGGCACGGGAAATCGTACAGGAATTTGATTCGCTGTGGAACTCGAAGTATGCACTGGATTTTGACACATTTTATGAATCATATCGGGAAAAATATAAGATCATCAAGCATCAGCGTGATGTTGCGAAGCTGGATGATATTACATCGATTGAAAAATATAAGTTAGAGCCAAATAGCATGCAGGTTGGCTTTATTAAGAACTTGCGGAAGATACAGGAAGCGGGCGAGAGAAAAGCACTTCTGATATCGGCGACCGGTACCGGTAAGACTTACGCCTCCGCATTTGCCATGCGAGAACTGGGATTCCAGAGAGTGCTATTTCTGGTACACAGGAATCAGATCGCAAAGCAGGCGAAGAAGTCATTCCGCAAGGTATTCAGTGGACAGGTTTCGATGGGACTGGTGACGGGAAAATATCAGGAATATGACAAGGATTTTATCTTTGCAACCATCCAGACATTGAGCAAAGAGGAGAATTTGCACCGGTATGAGAAGAATACATTTGATGCAATCGTAATCGACGAAGCCCACCACAGCGCCGCCAACAGCTACAAAAAAGTCCTGGACTATTTCGAACCAAAGCTGTGGCTTGGTATGACCGCAACGCCGGATAAACGAGACGACAATCTGGAAGGCAGGAACATTTACGAAATCTTCAATCATCAGATCGCATACGAGATCCGCCTGCAGGATGCGATGGAGGAGGATTTGTTGTGTCCGTTCCACTATTTTGGAATCACGGATCTGGATATTATTGCAGATGCGGGAAAATCATCCGAAGAAAAAGTGGAGAACTTCCGCTATCTGACATCCGAAGAGCGTGTGGGAAATGTCATGAAACAGGCGGAATATTTCGGATACAGTGGCGACCGCGTGAAGGGATTAATCTTCTGTAGCCGGATTGATGAGGCAAAGGAATTGTCGAAGAAATTCAATGCCAAGGGCTGGCGGACATTGGTGTTGAGCGGTAGTGATTCGGAAGAAGCGAGAGCAGCAGCGATCGAACGGCTGGCAGGAGAAGAATCCGAAGATGCCTTGGACTACATCATTTCCGTAGACATATTTTCCGAGGGTGTGGACATGCCGGAGATCAATCAGGTCATCATGCTCCGTCCGACAGAGTCGCCGATCGTGTTCATCCAGCAGCTTGGTCGTGGACTTCGAAAAGCCGAGAACAAAGAATATGTCGTTGTATTGGATTTCATCGGAAATTATCGGAATAACTTTATGATTCCGATTGCGCTGTCCGGTGACCGCAGTTATAACAAGGACAATATCCGCCGCTATGTCACGGAAGGCGGCAGAGTGATTCCGGGTGCGAGCACGATTCATTTCGATGAGATTTCCAGAAAGCGGATCTTTCAGGCGATTGATAATGCGAACTTCAGCGATATCAAATTAATCCGGGAGAATTATACGAATCTGAAGAATAAGCTGGGGCATATCCCGGCGCTTGCGGATTTTGATAAATATGGAGAAATGGATGTGCTGCGGATCTTTGACAATAACAGTCTGGGTTCGTATTACAAATTCCTTGTGAAATACGAAAAGGAATATACCATCCGGCTGTCAGAAGACGAAGAAAAAGCAATCGAATTCATTTCCAAAAAGCTGGCGAGTGGCAAGCGGATTCATGAGCTGGAATTGTTGAAACGTACGTTGCAGTATCAACATGGAATCATTGGGCGTCTGCGGAAGCATTTATCCGAGAAGTATCATTGTGAGATGGACGAGCATTGCACGGAAAATGTGATCAATATGATGACCAATGAATTTCCGACGAGCGCAGCAAAGAAGACTTACGCACAGTGTGTATTTCTGAAGAAGGAACAGAATGATTATGGCATTTCCGATTCTTATGAGAAAATGTTACAGAATCCGGAATTCTGTGCGATTCTGGAGGAACTGGTGGACTTCGGAATCTCGAGATATAAGGTCAATTACAGTTACCATTATCAGGATACGAATCTGGTATTATATCAGAAATATACATATGAGGATGCCTGCCGTCTGCTGAACTGGGAGAGAAATGAAGTGCCGCTGAACATCGGCGGTTACAAATATGATAAAAAGACTAAGACATTTCCGATATTCATTAACTACGATAAGCAGGACGATATCAGCGATACCACGAAATACGAAGATCATTTCGTAGCAGAGAACCGGCTGATCGCGATTTCCAAAAGCGGAAGAAGCATGGACTCAGAAGATGTGCAGAATTTCCTGAACGCAACAGAACGTGGCATAGATGTGCAGCTGTTTGTGAGAAAGAATAAGGATGATAAGATATCCAAGGAATTCTATTATCTGGGGCGTGTGATCGCGACCGGGAATGCGAAGCAGTTTGTGATGCCGAATACGGATAAGACGGCGGTGGAGATCGAATGGGAGCTGGAGACTCCGGTGAGAGAGGATATTTACCAGTATATTGTGAATGAATAGTGACTGTTACAGGAAGATTTTTGACGGGAGATAAAAGGTAAGATGAAGACGATAAGAGTTGTGGCAGCAGTGATAAAGGCAGTAAAGGAAGACGGAAGAACGATGATATTCGCAACACAGCGCGGATACGGCGAGTTTAAAGGCGGATGGGAATTCCCGGGTGGCAAGATCGAAGCCGGGGAGACATCGCAGGAAGCGTTGAAGCGTGAGATTATGGAAGAACTGGATACGGAAGTTGCGGTTGGCGAGTGGATCGAGACGGTGGAGTATGATTATCCGGGATTTCATCTTTCGATGGATTGCTTCTGGTGTGAGATCGTGAAAGGGGATCTGGTGCTGAAGGAGCATGAGGCTGCCAGATGGCTGACCAGGGAGCAGTTGGCAGATGTGAAGTGGCTGCTGGCGGATGTGGCTGTTGCGGAGAAGATTGAAGAAGAGATGGACTAGAAAATATAGAGAGGAATAAGTGGACATTGAAAATGAAAAAGAACTCAAATTTGAAGTATAAATTTGAGTTCTTTTTTAGTTCATAAGAATAATATTTGAGTTTCTTGCATAAACTTAAATATAGTGCTAGAATCTAAAATATAAATGGAGGAACTAAAATGACAACAGAAGAATT
>ENA-OQIE01000446-OQIE01000446.1-human-gut-metagenome-genome-assembly--contig:-NODE-446-length-28876-cov-7.202611_pt1 | contig 28876 bp, 24 predicted proteins | sample MGYA00242569_ERZ504731 | MGnify/ENA primary metagenome ERZ504731 (study PRJEB26092, sample SAMD00036208) | human gut metagenome | host: Homo sapiens | study: EMG produced TPA metagenomics assembly of...
GCCGGTGTATAGGAATTTGGAAAATACTTGTGTAACTGCTCGTTTGTGAATGCCACTCTTGTGATCTCACCCTTTTTAACTTCACACATGATTTCTTCCATCTTTTCCAGCGATAACTGTTTTTCTTTACTCAGCTGCTTTATCCGCTGAGCCTGTGAGAGTGACGGAATCGCCTGTGCATAATCCATTGCTTTAAGCAGTTCTCTTTGTTCATTTTCTTTCAGTGCTGCTATTTCCACAGCCGGGCAAAAAGAAATAATTTCATCATCCAGCTTCTGCAACATTTCTGGTATCAGCTTTGTCAGTGAAATATAACGCTGCACTTGTTTTGGGCTATCACCACAATCCTCACTGATAATATCTATCGAACGTTTTCTTGTTTTTTTGTGGTCAACTTGGCTCTTTTTTCGACCACTTTTTCTTTTCAATACGTCATTCTTTAATTTGTAAGCAAAAGCCTTTTCACTGTAGCTGATCCGTTCTCTATGAAGATTCGAATCCACCATGCTTAAGATGGAATCATCTTCACTTAATACCCGGATGATCACCGGTACTTTACGGTATCCAAGTTTCTCTGCAGCATGTTTTCTTCTGTGACCGGATATGATTTCATAGTAGCCATCCGGTACCGGTCTGACGATCAGCGGATTTAAGATTCCATATTTCTCAATGCTTTCCTGCAGAAGAAACATTTCCTTATCATCTTTCACCTGAAACGGATGCTCCTTAAAAGGGCGGAGACGTTCAATCTCAATTTCTATGATTCTTTCTTCTTTTTCTCCTGATTGTCTGTTTGCATCAGTCATCTTGACTCCTTTCCTCCAGGATTCAGGAAATAAAAAATGCCTGCCTGGAACTTTTGTTGTAAGAAAAGTTCCAAACAGACATTGCCGTTTGACTATTAGCTGTAGCTAATAGAATTGAATACTGTTTCAGCTAATTTATGTTTGCAGGTTTCGGAGAGATTGTTTCTTTTCCTGCCTTTTCTCTGATTTACATCCCCAAATAAGGGGTGACAACAGAGCGGAACCCAAATGTTAGCTGGACTCTTGAAAAACCATGTTTGCAAACCGGTGATTTTGATTAGCTGTCAGCTAACAAAAATCGGATTGTGTTAGCTGGAAATGGATCATTTTGAATGGAATTTCATGCCACGAACGTGATTAGAAAATAAGAAAAGCGTTCGCTGTCAGCTAATCCAGCTAACATTTTCGAACGCTTTGAAGCCCGTCGCCAAGAGGATTTGAACCTCCGACCCCTCGCTTAGGAGGCGAGTGCTCTATCCAGCTGAGCTATGACGACATATGTCTATTTTACCATTAATCTCACAAAAGTCAATACAGGGATGGATATCCCCACCCCTGTATCATTCTGAAATATTTATCCACATTTTACTGTTCTTATCCACATTCAGAAATTGATTTTTCCCTGCAGCCACACATTACCTTTGAATCTGCGTCCGACTGCCGGTTCGCCCATAACTTCTCTTTTTGGTACACATACATCGAATAATAATCCGTTCACATCCAATTTCATAATGCAAATATCTTCCCTTGTAATCTCATTTCTAGTAAGACGATATTCCAAGATCTCGCCCATGATCGAATACCGGTCGCATTCGATTCCATAAGGCATAATGTATGTATCCACAATGGTAAATACATCTTCCGATATCAGTCTTTTCGATACTTTGGAATAGGTATCCATATCATCCAGTGTAAGACTTTCGATTGCCTGCGGATCACCTGTTCTGGCTGCACTCAACAACAGCATGCGGTTGTGCACCTCTTCCTGCTGTTCCCGTTCCTGCTCCTTGCTTTTCCTCACCGGAAGCAGGATGGTTCCCTCATTACAGAGTCCGGACAAGGTAACAGAAGAATACTTGATACTTCTTCCGCCAATCTGCCTCTCTCTCAGATATTCCATCATATTCTGCAGATAGAATACCAGGTTGATGCCAACTTTTGTATCCTCACAAATGCCTACATATGCTTCACGGTCTATCCTTCGTTCCACACTGACATCTGCATAAGATGTTACACCGGATCCCGTAAAATACGGAGCATAATAACGGTAGTCAAACTGTTCATCGATATCCATATCTCCGCACACCTTGATCCCGATACCTTCTCCATATTCTTTATCAAATTCACAAAGATCCGTCACATCATCCTGCGTGACAAGCTGATGTCCCGTATAGGATTCTTCCACATCTCTTATGATCTGTGTTAACTGTTTTTTGTCTCTGACATTTCCAAATCCAATGGATTTCAAATATTGATGCATACGCTTATCCTTATAACTTCCTATTTTTTAGGTACAAGCTTCTCTGTTCCGCCCATGTATGGCTGTAATGCCTTAGGAATCTTAACAGATCCATCTTCCTGAAGGTTGTTTTCCAGAAATGCGATCAGCATTCTCGGTGGAGCCACAACTGTATTGTTCAGTGTATGTGCGAAATATTTTGTTCCGTCTTCACCTTTGACACGGATACCAAGTCTTCTTGCTTGTGCATCACCAAGGTTAGAACAACTTCCTACTTCGAAGTATTTCTTCTGTCTTGGAGACCATGCTTCCACATCACAAGATTTTACCTTCAGATCTGCCAGGTCACCTGAGCAGCACTCTAATGTACGTACCGGGATATCCAGTGAACGGAACAGATCTACCGTATTCTGCCATAATTTATCATACCAGATCTTGCTTTCTTCCGGTTTACATACAACGATCATTTCCTGTTTCTCGAACTGGTGGATTCTGTATACTCCACGTTCCTCGATACCATGAGCTCCTTTTTCTTTACGGAAACATGGTGAATAGCTTGTAAGTGTCTGTGGAAGCTGTTTTTCTTCCAGCATTGTGTCGATGAATTTACCGATCATAGAGTGCTCACTTGTTCCGATCAGATACAGATCTTCTCCCTCGATCTTGTACATCATAGAATCCATCTCTGCGAAGCTCATAACACCTGTTACAACGTTGCTTCTGATCATGAAAGGTGGTACACAGTAAGTAAATCCACGATTGATCATAAAGTCTCTTGCATATGCAAGTACAGAAGAATGAATTCTTGCGATATCACCCATCAGATAATAGAATCCATTTCCCGCTACTCTTCCGGCGCTCTCAAGATCGATTCCGTCAAATGCTTCCATGATCTCTGTATGGTATGGAATCTCAAAATCAGGAACAAAAGGCTCACCGAATTTTTCAATTTCTACATTCTGACTGTCATCTTTTCCGATTGGTACAGAAGGATCGATGATGTTCGGAATAATCATCATATTCTGTTTCAGTTTCTCTTCTACTTCTTTTTCTTCTTTGGAAAGTTCTTCGATTCTTGCAGCACTCTCAGCTACTTTTCTCTTTAATTCTTCCGCTTCTTCTTTCTTTCCCTGTGCCATACATGCACCGATCTGTTTAGAGATTTTATTCTTTTCTGCACGAAGTGCTTCTACTTCTCCCTTAATATCTCTATTCTTCTGATCCAGTTCTATAACCTCATCTACCAAAGGTAATTTTTCATCCTGGAACTTATTTTTGATGTTCTGTTTTACCACATCCGGATTATTTCTTACAAATTTGATATCTAACATTTTTCTAAACTCCTCCTGCTCTCATATCTGTTATATGATCTGCTATTTTCTATTTTTTTCAGGTCTTGCCATATCTGGACGCATACTGCTGGTTCTTGTATTCAGGATTTTTCCATTATTTGCCTTTCCAGATACCTGTTTTGCACTTCTTGCATTACTGTTTTTCTGATTTCCTGTCTTTGCCGGACCGGATTTTGCCATTTTCATACTTCCTGTTACAGAAGCAACTGCCTTATTGACTTCTTCTTCATATCCATCTTCGAAAATAGCCTTATCCAGTGCTTCTGCTTCTTCCTCAGCAAGTTCTACATAGCTTTCCCCTTTTACAATCTCCTTTACGTAAGTGTAACAGCCCTCTCTGCTGTGCATTGCATTGAGGATCCATCCGGTATTATTATTGTCCAGCATTGCAAGTGCAAAGCTGAGCTTTCCACCCATTTCATTAAATGCATCATACTTGACAATACCAACCTTCTGGTAAGACTTCTCCATCTTCTTGTTCAGCTTCTGGATGTCTGTACGATTCTGCTTTGTGTATTTCAGAATTGCTTCTACATCCGAAAATCCTGACATCATGCTTTCTTCCAGTGTCTTTCCATCTTTCCCACGCATAAACGTCGTATAGCTGCTTTTCAACCGATTATACTTCATTGTTACATTTACATACAGAACGAATAATATAACAATCAGTACCAGCAAAAATAAAAATATCAATGCCGGATCGATACCAAGTGCTTTCAGTATTTTGCTATCCATATTCAATTACTCTCCTCTTTTAATGCTCATCATCATATCGAACAGATGTTCTAATTCATCATCTGAATAATATTCTATCTCTATCTTACCTTTTCCCTTTCCTTTTGATGCTATACTGACTTTCGTTCCAAATACACCTTTCATCTTTTCTTCCAGATCCTGGTAAATGAACGCATTCTCCATTACCTTCTTCTCTTTTGGTTTTTTCGGATTCTTGATCTCTTTCACAAGCTTCTCAGTCTCCCTCACACTGAGTTTCTCGTCAAATATCTTATTTGCCAGTGTATACTGAAGTTCCGGATCATCAATTGCGAGAAGCGCTCTCGCATGCCCTGTAGAAATCATATCGTCAATTATCATCTGCTGTACTTTATCACTTAACTTCAACAGTCTCATAGAGTTTGTTACCGCAGTTCTGCTCTTCGATACTCGTTCTGCAACTTCATCCTGTTTCAGATTGAATTCCTCCAGAAGTCTCTTAAATGCAATTGCTTCTTCAATTGGATTCAGGTTCTCTCTTTGGATATTTTCAATCAGACCGATTTCAAGAATTTCCTGATCTGTATATTCTTTTACAATTACAGGAACTTCCTTTACCCCGGCAAGTTTTGCAGCTCTCCATCTTCTTTCACCGGCAATGATTTCGTAGTAATCCTTTCTTTTCCGAACAAGCAGCGGCTGTAATACACCGAACTGTTTGATGGAATCCGAAAGTTCAAGGAGAGCATCTTCATCAAAATTCTTTCTCGGCTGATCCCTGTTCGGCTCAACCTCATTGATCTTCATCGTCTGCACGCCTGCTTTTTCTTCTGCTTCTTTCTTTGCTTCAGCAGATTTGTCAGGTGTTACAGACTTTATGCTCTTATTATCTGGGATCAGACTGTCCAGCCCTTTTCCCAGACCTTTTTTCTTAATTGGCATTCGTTCCCTCCTACATCACATCTTTTAGTTACTCTCTATTCATCACTTCATCAGCAAGTCTCTGGTATGCGCTTGCGCCTGTAGACTTTGGATCATACAGATTGATTGGCATTCCATAACTTGGTGCTTCTGCCAACCGGATATTTCTAGGAATAATCGTTTTATAGATGTTCTGTTGCAGGTTCTCTTTTACATTTTCTACAACCTGAAGTGAAAGATTCGTTCGCGCATCGTACATTGTAAATACAACGCCTTCTATTTCCAGAATTGGATTCAATCTTTCTTTCACCAGTTCAACTGTATGTATTAACTGGCTCAATCCCTCCAGCGCATAGTACTCACACTGAATCGGTACCAGCACCGAATCAGCTGTTGTCATAGCATTAATTGTCAGCATACTCAACGATGGTGGGCAATCAATAATAATATAATCATAATTGTCTTTGATTGGTGCAATAGCGTTTCTGATGATAAATTCTTTATCATCCACACCGATCAATTCAATCTCTGCCGCTGACAGATCAATACTTGTCGGAATAATATCCAGGTTTTCAATTGCTTCTTTTTGAAGCACTTCCTCTACACCAACCTGTCCAATCATAAGATCATAGATATTCTTTTCAACTTCATCTTTGTCTATTCCTAATCCACTCGTCATATTTCCCTGCGGATCCATATCGATAGCAAGAACTTTCTGGCCTTTTTCAGCAAGGCATGCCGACAGATTAATAGCTGTCGTTGTCTTTCCAACACCACCTTTTTGGTTCGCAACGGCTATAACTCGTCCCATTTAATTATCACCTTCCCTTTTTTTACATGATATTAGTATATCACTTTTCCAGGTACTTATCCATAAAATGTTTCACGTGAAACATAGTTTTTCCATTTTTCATAAATATGAATCTGTTCTATTTATTATTTTCGTTATCTTTATGCTTTTCCATTCTTTTTATTCTTTTTATTTTTTAATGTTTCACGTGAAACATTTTCTTTTGTTACACAGATGTTCATTTTGCGTTCATTTTGCAAAGGCAATCTTCCAATTTATAAGTAAATATAGTATAATTAGTAGTAAGAAAGTGAGGTATCAACATGAACTGGAAAAAGACATTATTGTTCATCTCGACAGCAATCGGAACAACAACCCTGGCGTTCCACGTAATAAACAAATTCATATTCAACACCTCTGATGAACTCTCAGAAGAAGACTCATCCAACTACTACAATTGGAAATTTGGAAATATATATTATCAAAAGACAGGAAGCGGCTCTCCTCTTCTCCTCATCCATGATCTGAATCATTACAGTTCTTCAATGGAATGGGACAAAGTAATCGATACTCTTTCCAGGGAACACACTGTGTATACCATAGATCTTCTTGGATGCGGAAAATCTGATAAACCTGCCATCACATACACCTGCTATCTCTATGTCCAGCTTCTCACTGATTTCATTCGCGATATCATTGGAGAAAAGACAGATATCGTTGCAACCGGAGCATCTGTTTCTTTTGTAACAGCTGCCTGTCAGAACATTGCCGATCAGATTGGTCATATAACCCTTGTTTGTCCGGAAAGCATCCGTACACTTGCAAAAGCACCAAACCATAAGTCAAAGCTGCTCGCAAGTATTATAAATCTTCCTATATATGGAACATTCATCTATAATGTTGGCGCACGTAACACTGCACTTTCGGATTCTGCTGAATGCAGATATCTCTACTCCAGCATTTTAGGTCATTATACAACAGTAAATATTGCTCATTGTCTCGAAGGGCTTACAACTTCCATTGCCGTGATTTCCGGGAAAAATGCACCGGAAACTTTTGAAAAAGCTGAAGAATACTGTAATGTTCTCCCATCCATTGAGCATATTGAAATTGCAGGCTGTGGATTACTGCCGCAGCGGGAAAATGCTGATGCATTTTTAGAGCAGATAGACATATTGCTAAGTGACAACTGCTAGTGTTCTGCCTGTATCACCAGTAAATAATATTAAGTTTTACAAAAGGGGTAATGTTTCACATGAAACATTACCCCTTTTACATTTTCTTGTTTTCACAAAATTCTTATCGAATTGCTATTTTTCTTACCGTATCGGCTCTTTGGAAGGCATTCCAGCCTTTCGTGGATATTTCTTTGCCGTATTCTTCACTTTGTGGATCTTCACGAACGATCTGCCGATGTCTGTTCCCGGAAGCTCGAATTTTACTACGTCTTCAATCTTACCGCCAAGTATCTTTACCGCTTTCGACGACTCTTTTACCTCTTCATCAATCTCACCCGATTTATAAGGTACAAACATACCATCTACTTTTACGTAAGGCAGGCAATATTCGCTCAACGTTGCCAGATTTGCAACTGCTCTGGATACACACAGATCATACTGTTCTCTATATGCTGCATCTTTGGCATAATCTTCCGCTCTTCCATGAATTGTGTGGATATCTTCCAATCCCAGTTCTTCGATCACAGCATTCAGGAACTTAATTCTTTTGTTCAATGAATCAAGCAATGTCACTTTCAGATGTGGAAATGCGATCTTAAGCGGTAATCCCGGGAATCCCGCCCCCGTACCTATATCGATCACCTGATCTACCTTAGCCATATCCATGACTTTTACAATAGAAAGGCTGTCTACATAATGTTTTTCCACAACCTCCTCATATTCTGTGATTCCGGTCAGGTTCATCACCTTATTCCACTCTTCAAGAAGCTTATGATAGGCATCGAACTGCTCTTTCTGCCGGTCCGTGATCTCTATTCCTATCTTTTCCAGGCTTTTTTTCAAAATCTGGTCCATATTTTTCTCCTTATTTCTCTCTAAAATTAATAAGTATATAAAATGTATGGTTTTTCATGTTATTCATTTTATATACTTATTATTATATTTACTATATAGTTATATTTATATTATTTTATGGTGTAGCTATAAATATATTTACCAATGTAATCCGTTGTATCTCTGCACTTTATCTGTGATTTCCACTCAGATATACCAGCAGCACCGAGATATCAGCCGGAGACACACCGGAAATGCGTGACGCCTGTCCGATCGACACCGGTCTGTACTCTTTCAGCTTCTGAACTGCTTCGATACGAAGGCTGTTCACTGCATCATAATCCATATCTTCCGGAATTTTCTTATTTTCCATCTTCTTGAACTGCTCTACCTGGCGTTTCTGACGCTGGATATAACCGTCATATTTCAGGGAAATATCCACCTGTCCGATCACTTCTTCCGCCAGATCTTCCGGCAATTTTGGCCGGGTCACATCAATATCTTCAACTGCTTCGTAAGACAATTCCGGTCTCCGGATCAATTCTGCCAGACTGCTTCCGGAATTCAGCGGTGTACTTTCATAGGATTCCAGGAGTTCCTGTACCTTTTCACTGGTTCCGACATAAGCATTCTTTAACCGCTCGATTTCCGACTCTATCAGCCTTTCTTTTTCCTTCAGGCGGTCGTAACGCTCCTGTGAGATCAGACCGACTTCATAGCCTTTTTTCGTCAGACGCTGATCCGCATTGTCCTGTCTCAGAAGCAGACGGTACTCTGCCCTGGAAGTCATCATACGGTATGGCTCATGACTTTCCTTTGTAACCAGATCATCGATCAGAACGCCGATATAAGCCTCTGAACGGTCTAACACCAGGGATTCCCTGCCTTGCAGCTTTCTGGCGGCATTTATGCCCGCTATAAGCCCTTGTGCGGCAGCTTCCTCATAGCCGGAGCTTCCGTTGAACTGTCCCGCGCTGAATAATCCACTGATGTTACGGAATTCCAGGGATGGTTTTAACTGTCTTGCATCAATACAGTCATACTCGATCGCATATGCATTTCTTACGATCTTCACATGCTCCAGCCCCGGAACACTGCGGTACATGGCATACTGTACATCTTCCGGCAGCGAACTCGACATACCACCGATATACATCTCATCCGTCTCCATTCCTTCCGGCTCAAGAAATACCTGATGACGCTTTTTATCTGCAAATTTTACAACTTTATCTTCGATCGACGGACAGTATCTCGGTCCCGTTCCCTCAATCATTCCGGAATACAGCGGTGATCTGTCCAGATTGGCACGGATGATATCATGTGTCGTCTCATTTGTATAAGTCAGCCAGCATGAAGCCTGGTCGATCTGCACATCGTCCGGATTCGTAGTAAATGAAAACGGCACTACCCTCTCGTCTCCGAACTGCTCTTCCATCTTGCTAAAGTCCACGGTTTTACGGTCTACCCTGGCAGGTGTTCCTGTCTTGAAACGGTACATCTTAATTCCCAGTTCTTTCAGGCAATCGGTCAGATGATTGGCCGCCTGCAGTCCGTTCGGACCGGTATACTGACTCACATCCCCATAGATACAACGTGCCTTCAGATAAGTTCCGCTGCAGATGATAACCGCCTTACAGTGATACGTTGCACCCGAAAATGTCTGCACTCCGGTGATCTTTCCATCTTCCACCAGGAGATTTGCCACCTCTCCCTGCTTGATCTCAAGATTCTCCTGTGCTTCCAGCACACGGCGCATCGTTCTGCTGTAGACTGCCTTATCAGCCTGTGCACGAAGCGAATGTACCGCCGGGCCTTTGGACTTATTTAACATTTTTGACTGGATAAATGTACGGTCGATGACCTTTCCCATCTCTCCGCCAAGGGCATCCAGTTCTCTTACCAGATGACCTTTGGAACTTCCTCCGATATTCGGATTACACGGCATCATCGCAATGCTGTCCACACTTACGGTAAATACCAGTGTCTGAAATCCAAGTCTCGCCGTTGCCAGTGCCGCCTCGCATCCTGCGTGTCCGGCACCGATGACGACAACATCATATTTATCTTTATTTTCCCATACAGAATTTGCTGAATATCTCATTAACCAAATCTTCTCCTATCGTTTCGCCGGTGATATTGCCGAGAGCTTCATATGCATCCATAAGATCGATCGAATAGAAATCCTCCGGCATATCTGCGGCAATGCTGTCATTCACACGTTCAAGTGCGGCATATGCATCCTGAAGTGCTGTTTTCTGTCTCACATTCGTAATATAGATTTCATCATTAAATGTCAGTTCGCCCTGGAAGAACATCTCCTTTAACGTATCTTCCAGTTCTCCGATCCCCTCCACATTCTTTGCGGAGATCTCGATCACCGGGAATTCCTCCGGCAGCTCTTTCTGATCTTTTTTCACCTGCATATCCAGATCGGATTTGTTCAGCAGGATGATCGCACGTTTCCCTTTGATCAGATGCAGGATCTCTGCATCATTTTCATCCAGCGGTCTGGATGCATCGATCACATACAGGATCAGGTCTGCCTTGTCTGCATATTCTTTTGCACGGTCAACACCGATCTTTTCTACCACATCTTCCGTATCACGGATGCCGGCAGTATCCATGATATTTAAAGAAATTCCCTTCAGATTCAGGTGTTCTTCCAATACATCTCTGGTTGTACCTGCAATATCTGTAACGATTGCCCGGTCTTCACCGAGAAGTACATTTAACAGGGATGATTTCCCCGCATTCGGTTTTCCGAGGATGACTGTGCGTACGCCCTCTTTTATAATCCTACCATCATCACAGCTATCTAGCAATCTTTTCATTGCTTCTATGATCTCATCAACCACTTTTTTTAGTGTTTCCCCGTATCCATCAACGCTGATATGCTCCGGATCATCCAGTGCGGTCTCGATAAATGCAGTGTGATACAGGATCTTTTCACGCATTTCACCGATCTTATCTTTGATATTGCCCTTAAGCTGGCTCACTGAACTCTGTAAAGCATATTCGTTCTGCGATGCGATCAGGTCCCCGACAGCCTCTGCCTGCGAAAGATCCAGTCTGCCATTTAGAAACGCACGCTTGGTGTACTCTCCCGGCTCTGCCGGGCGCGCACCATTTTTGATCAGAAGCTCCAGAATACGCTTTACCACATAGACTCCGCCGTGACAGTTGATCTCCACCGTATCTTCACCGGTGTAGCTGTGCGGCCCGCGCATCAGCATGACCAGTACTTCATCGATCACCTGATCTCCATCAACCATATACCCATAATGGATCGTATGTGATTGCTGTTCACATAACTTCTTCTCTTTTTTCCCTTTATACACCCGGTCTGCGATCTGAAATGCTTCCGGACCACTCATTCGTACAATTCCGATCCCGGAATTACTCATTGCCGTAGATATTGCGGCAATTGTGGAATTATATAATTGTTCCATATTTCCTCCATACTTTGGTATCAAAAAAGACAAGGGCCGCTTAAAGACCCCTGTCTCTTAATTATCGGTTATTTCTGTTTCTTACCAGTGTTACCACAACTCTTCTGTAAGGCTCTTCACCTTCACTGTGTGTGGATACTGCCGGGTCAGACTGCAGCGCAGAGTGAATGATTCTTCTCTCGTATGGATTCATCGGCTCAAGAGAAACTGTCTTTCTTGTTCTCTTAACTTTACTTGCGATATTCTTTGCAAGATTTTCCAGTGTTTCTTTTCTTCTTCTTCTGTAATCCTCTGTGTCAAGTTTCACTCTTACATATCCATCCTGCATCTTATTGGCAACACGATTTGTAAGATACTGCAGAGAATCAAGTGTCTGTCCTCGTTTTCCGATCAGAATACCCATATTGCTTCCTTCCATATTGATAGAAAGTGCACCTTCTTCATCTACAGCAGATGTAACTTTTACATCCTCCATGCCCATTGCATTCATCACATCATAGATGAATTTCTCACATGTCTCGATCGTCTGTGGTTCCACCTTTGCAAGTTCTGCTTCTTTCTTTGGAGCAGATTTTACTTCCGGCTTCTCTTCTCTCGCCGGTTTTCTGGCGTGTGAATATTCTTTTACCGGTTCTTCCACTTTCGGCTCTTCTTTTACAACTTCTTCAACCGGTTTTTCTTCCTGTTTTCTGCGGGCCTTGATCACAGCCTGCTTTCTTCCGATTCCAAGGAAACCTTCGCTTCCTTTTTCAACAACAATATAATCTAAACGATCACTTGTTACGCCTAACTGAACCAGTGCCTCTGTAATCGCATCGTCCAGTGTCTTTGCTGATAAGGTAATGTAATCCTCCATTACAGCCGCCCCCTAATCATTTTCGTTAAATTTCTTCACCATATTTGCCTTTGATGCGAGACTTCCTTTTTTCGCATTGTCTGCTTTCTGGTGCGCTTTTTCCACTCTGGCTTCTCTTTCTTTTTCACTTAAGTTAGATGTGCTCTGCTTTTTCATGGATGCCTGGTTGTTCATATTCTTGGTATTCGTCTGAGCCATTGCTGCGATTCGTTCATTTTTCTCGCCACGTTTTACACGTTTTTCCTCAGCCTTTTCCTTGTTTTTCTCCAGGATCTCATCTACAGACATCTTGCTTAAATGCTTATTGATAAATATCTGCTGAACGCAACGTACTACCGCACTGACGATCCAGTACAGACCGATACCTGTCGGAAGTGAAAATACCATAAATACCGAGAACAGCGGCATTGTCACATTCATCGTGTTCATCGTAGATGCCATCGGGTTATCTTTATCAAGCTGCTGTCCGGAAATAGCCTGTGAAAGCTTGATACTTCCGTACTGTGTCAGACCAGATAATACCGGAAGCAAGATTGCAGTAATAATAATAACAACCGGTGCAAATCCATAGTCCCCGCTGTTCTTGATCATCTGCATAGGTGAGATGGTCAGGTCAGGAAGGGTCAGGAATACATTTACTGCTTTTGGAGCTGTCTTGATCTCCGGAACATATTTCTGGATATTATAGATAACCGGGTACAAAGCAAACAACAGCGGCATCTGAATCAGTAACGGAAGGCATCCTGCTGACATCGATGTACCATATTTGTCATACACCTGCTGAATCTCTTCCTGCTGTTTCATCATTGATGCCTGGTCTTTTTTATTCTTATACTTCTTCTGTATAGCCTGAATCTCCGGATTCATAACAGATGACATCTTCGATGTTCTCTGCTGCTGTACTGTAAGTGGAAGTAATAACGTATACACAAAAATCGTATACAGAATGATTGACAGACCTACCAGTCCATTATCGCTTGGCAGACAGTTGTCCAGGAAATTATAGATAAAGTTCATTACCTTACCCAGAATCCAGCAAAGCTGTCCGACGATCGGCCAGTTAGCGGCAGTCAGTAAACTTGGTACCATAATTTTTTCCTCCATATGTAGTTGTAATCTTTTTAAGGAACAGGGTCGTACCCTCCTCTGGTAAACGGATTACAGCGCAGAATTCTCCACACTGCCAGCCGTCCCCCTTTTAACGCGCCGTATTTCTCAATTGCTTCTTTCGCATACTGAGAACAGGTCGGATAAAACTTACAGGTGGAACCGCCCTTTACCGGAGACAGATATCTCTGATAAAATCTGATACCAGTGAGCAGAATCTTCTTCATAATACGTTACCCCTCATCTATAATCTTATGAAGATGGGCCAGATGGAGCATTGCGCCGACAATCTCTTTATAACCTTTTTCTTTGGCGCCTATTCTTGCTATAACAATAATATCCAATCCACATCTGAACCGTTCTTCTTGTAATCTATAGCTTTCGCGGATTAACCTCGTTAATCTGTGCCGTACTATACTGTTTCCTACTTTTTTACTTACAGATATTCCTAATCGATTCTGACCAGTCCCGTTCTCCAGTACATACATAACCAGATATTTGTTGGCATAAGATGTCCCTTTTCTATATATATATTGGAAATCTTTGTTCTTTTTCAGTGATTCGGAATACTTCATTTTGTGATTCTCCTAATTATTCTGAGTAGAAGAAAAGGCCACATATATGCGGCCTACGCTGATAATTTCTTTCTTCCTTTTGCTCTTCTTGCAGCAAGTACTTTTCTTCCACCTGCTGTGCTCATTCTAGATCTGAAGCCATGTATTTTAGCTCTCTGTCTCTTTTTTGGCTGGAATGTCATCTTCATGGATATCCACCTCCTTATTTTATTCCAAGGGATGTTCTCCCTAATTTTCATAAGACATCAACCTTGATTATATTAAAAAAACCGCTCTACGTCAAGCAATTCCGCAAATTTTTAAAATATATTTATCCACATTTTGTGGAAAACTTTGTGGATTTCTGTGGATAACGTGTGGAAATCATATATTTTTTTAGTTTTTTTCCCCTTTACATACGCATTTCTACTATGTTGATAATTGGGATTGAGTTTTCCACAGTTTCTCACATGCATCAAAGTGCACGATTAAAGATTGCCTAAAGCAACTTTTTGATGTACAATGTAGAAGAGTGGGTTTATAGGTGAAAATCCGCGAATCAGACAGATTAGGAGTAAATATGATGAATACAGTGAAGGAAAAATGGCCTGAAATTATCGAACATCTCAGGGTAGAACACGAGTTATCCAATGTATCATTCAATACATGGATACAACCGTTGAAGGTCTACGATGTTGTAGACAATACCGTATTTATATTAGTAAATATGAATGCGAGTGTAGAATATATAGAGAAAAAATATCAGCTTCCATTAAAGGTATGCATTGCGGAGACTACCGGAACTGAATATGACGTTGTCTTCATTTCGGAAGATGATGACAGACTGAATGAGATCCAGAATATGGCCATTGAAGCGAATCAGAAGAAAAAAAGCAAAAGTGCTGCGGAGAAAGCCGGGCTGAATCCGAAGTATACATTTGATACCTTCGTTGTCGGCGGGAATAATAATTTCGCCCACGCAGCTTCCCTTGCTGTTGCCGAATCTCCGGGAGAAGTATACAATCCTCTCTTCTTATATGGAGGTGTTGGACTTGGAAAGACCCATTTGATGCACTCGATCGCGCATTTTATTCTGGACAAGAATCCAAAGAAAAAAGTACTCTATGTAACCAGTGAGACATTTACAAATGAGCTGATCGAAGCTCTGAAGAACGGTAAAACCGCCGGAAACGAATCCGCAATGTCAAAATTCCGCGATAAATACCGTAATAATGATGTACTTTTGATTGATGATATCCAGTTCATTATAGGAAAAGAAAGTACACAGGAAGAGTTCTTCCATACATTTAACCATCTGCATACTTCCGGAAAGCAGATCATCATATCGTCTGATAAGCCGCCGAAAGATATTGAGACTTTGGAGGCCAGACTTCGTACGCGCTTTGAGTGGGGTCTGATCGCTGATATTTCATCACCTAACTATGAAACCCGTATGGCGATTCTTCAGAAGAAGATCGAACTGGATCATTTGGAAAAATATAACATTCCGAATGATGTACTCGAGTATATCGCAACGAACGTTAAGACAAATATCCGAGAACTTGAAGGCTCTCTTAATAAGCTGATCGCACTTTATAAGCTGAACAATAACGAATCCATCGATATTGCACTCGCAGCAGAAGCATTAAAAGACATCATTTCTTCGGATAATAAGAGAGAAGTTACACCGGAACTGATCCTGGATATCGTTTCCGATCATTTTGGTGTGTCTATTGCCGACCTCAAAGGCGGCAAACGTAACGCCGAGATCGTTTTTCCGCGCCAGATTGCCATGTATCTGATCCGTAATATGACAGAAACTTCATTAAAAGCAGTCGGTGTCATCCTTGGGGGAAAAGATCATTCTACCATCAAACATGGAATCGAAAAAATCGAGAACGAATTACAGGCGGACGAGACTCTTTCTAACACTATTAATATCATAAAGAAGAAGATCAACCCGGCTTAGCCTTATTTTGCTGTTTTCAGCTGTGAATAACTATGTGGAAAATCTAATTATCATATGTGGATAACTATGGGATAGCCTTGGGAAAACCACAGGATTTCTGCAACTGTCTTTAGAAACGAAAAAGTTTTCAACAACAGTTCCACACATAATCCAGTCGGATTCCACAGAGTTTTCAAAGCCGATTTTCCTTGCAAACAGTGGGCTAGAGGCACTTTTCCTCTTTTCCACATCCCCTAAGACGGCTGAGGCGGAAACTATTTTATTTATTTATCCATTACACACGTGCGAAAGGAGTTATACACACATGAAAATTACCTGCAGTAAATCGAATCTGGTCAAAGGTGTCAGTATTGTTTCCAAAGCAGTTCCTTCTAAAACAACAATGCCAATCCTTGAATGTATCTTAATCGATGCAACAACAGATATTATCAAATTAACAGCTAATGATATGGAACTTGGTATCATGACAGAGATCTCCGGAGACATCATCGATCGTGGTATGATCGCAATCGATGCGAAGATTTTTTCAGAAATCGTTCGAAAACTTCCGGATAATGAAGTAACGATCGAAACGTTAGATAATCTTCAGACCGTGATCACCTGTGAAAAAGCAAAGTTTGATATTGCCGGCAAACCTGGTGATGAATTTGCCTACTTACCGATTATCGAAAAAGAAGATTCTATCGAAATCTCTCAATTCACATTGAAAGAAGTCATTCGTCAGACTATTTTCTCAATCTCTGACAGCGAGAGCAACAAGCTTATGACCGGTGAATTGTTTGATATTAGTGACAATATTCTGAAAGTTGTTTCGCTTGACGGACACAGAATTTCCATCCGTAAGGTTCCGTTGAAGAAAAGTGTTGCGGACAGAAAACTGGTTGTACCGGGAAAAACCCTGATCGAGATCAGTAAGATCCTTTCGGGAGAAGCTGAGAATGTGGTATCGATTTCATATACAAAGAACCATATCGTGTTCGAATTTGATAATACCATCGTGGTATCCCGCCTGATCGAAGGTGAATACTTCAGAATCGATCAGATGTTATCCAGTGATTACGAGACAAAAGTAAGAATTAACAAAAAAGAACTGCTCAGCTGTATCGACCGTGCAACACTTCTGGTAAAAGAAGGTGATAAAAAACCGATCATCATCAACATCGGCGATGAACTGATGGAATTAAAAATCAAATCCCAGATCGGATCCATGAATGAAGAGATCATGATCACGAAAGAAGGAAAAGATCTGCTGATCGGATTCAATCCGAAATTCCTGATCGATGCACTCCGTGTTATCGATGATGAGGAAGTGACGATCTATCTGATGAATGCAAAAGCACCTTGCTTTATCAAGGATGATGCGGAAAGTTATGTCTACCTGATCCTTCCGGTCAACTTTAACTCCGCAGCATAGGACTGTCCAGGAAGACCTGAAGAGAGCCTTTTCGGGTACGAAATAAAAAAACAAGATAAAATGCAGGAATGCTTGCAAAAGTATATAGCAATGAGTATAATAAAACAACGGCTAAAAGAAGAAAAATATGCATAAAAATACAAAGAAATGCATATCTGAGAGAGGATACAAGACGTATGGAGACAATTATATTACGAGGTGAATATATCAAGCTTGGACAGGCTTTAAAAGCTGCGGGAATGGTGGAATCCGGAGTAGAAGCAAAAGAAGTGATACAGGAAGGTCTGGTCATGGTAAATGGCGAGACAGATACACGCCGCGGACGTAAGTTATATGGTGGCGATATCGTATTATTTGACGGAGAAGAGATCAGAATTGAAGGTTAATTCCCTGAAATTAAAGAATTTTAGAAATTATGATCTTCTGAATGTGGAGTTTGACGGTTCTACGAATATTTTTTACGGGAACAATGCGCAGGGGAAGACGAATATTCTGGAGGCGGTGTATCTGTCCGGAACGACCAAATCCCACCGCGGGTCGAAAGACAGGGACATGATACGGTTCGGTGAGGATGAATCCCACATTGAGACTGTGGTGGAGAAGAATGGTATCAGTTATCAGATCGACATGCACCTGAAGAAGAACAGCCCGAAAGGGATTGCGATAAACAAGATGCCGATCCGGAAAGCAAGTGAACTTTTCGGGATCGTAAATCTTGTATTCTTCTCGCCGGAAGACCTCAATATCATCAAGAACGGACCTGCAGAGAGACGTAGATTTATCGATCTGGAACTTTCGCAGCTCGATAAGGTGTACCTGAATAACCTGTCGAACTATAACCGTATCGTGAACCAGCGAAACCGTCTGCTGAAAGAGTTAAGTTTCGGCGGTAAGAAAGAACTTTCAGACACACTGGAAATATGGGAGATGCAGATGGTACAATATGGGGAGAGGCTGATCGCCAGAAGGAAAGAATTTGTCGCACAGATCAATGAGATCATTGCGAAGATCCATCAGAAGCTGACCGGCGGCAAAGAAAGCCTGCAGATCATATATGAGCCAAGTACGGGGGATCTGCCGTTTGAACAGGTACTGAAACGGTATCGTGACAGAGATCTCAGAATGAAGAGCACAACGGTGGGACCACACAGAGATGACATCGGATTTCTGACCGGCGATATGGATATCCGCAGATATGGCTCCCAGGGACAGCAGAGAACGGCTGCCCTGTCTTTGAAGTTATCGGAGATTGAGCTGGTCAGGCTGGCAACGCATGACACACCGATACTTTTACTTGACGATGTATTGTCTGAACTTGATAAACACAGGCAAAACTATCTGTTAGACAGCATACATGATATACAGACCCTGATCACCTGTACAGGAGTTGAGGATTTTGTAAATCACCGCTTTTCAATAAACAAAGTGTTCCATGTCCAAAATGGACAGGTAACGAAAGAAAACTAGGAGGACTGAGAATGGGTACAGAAAAAGTACAGCATGAATACGGCGCAGATGAAATTCAGATATTGGAAGGTCTTGAGGCAGTCCGCAAACGTCCTGGTATGTACATTGGAAGTACATCTTCCAGAGGTTTGCATCACCTTGTATACGAGATTGTCGATAATGCCGTAGATGAAGCTCTGGCAGGCTTCTGTGATACGATTTATGTAACAATCAATAAAGACAATTCGGTGACCGTTATCGATAATGGACGTGGAATTCCGGTTGGTATCAACCACAAAGCAGGGCTTCCTGCGGTAGAAGTCGTATTTACCGTACTGCATGCGGGAGGAAAGTTCGGCGGTGGAGGATACAAGGTATCCGGAGGACTTCACGGTGTTGGAGCATCTGTTGTAAATGCGCTCTCCAACTGGCTGGAAGTAGAGATCTTCCATGATGGAAAGATCTACCAGCAGCGTTATGAACGCGGAAAAGTTATGGAAAAACTGGCAGTGATCGGAGAATGTGAAGAAGGAAAATCAGGTACAAAAGTCACATTCCTGCCGGACGATACCATTTTCGAGACAACGATCTTTGATTTTAATGTCCTGAAACAGAGATTCCGTGAGATGGCCTTCCTGACAAAAGGTCTGAAGATCGTGCTCAGGGATGACCGTGAGGAAGAACCAAAAGAAAGAACATTCCACTACGAGGGCGGGATCAAAGAATTCGTTTCTTACCTGAACCGGAGTGCGACACCACTTTATGAGCAGATCATTTACTGTGAAGGCATGGTCAATAATGTGTCTGTGGAAGTGGCTATGCAGCACAACGATTCTTACAGCGATAATACGTATGGATTTGTCAATAACATTACGACCCCGGAAGGCGGAACACACGTTGTCGGATTCCGTAATGCGATCACAAAGACATTTAATGACTATGCAAGAAAGAATAAGCTTCTGCGTGAAAATGAGCCGAACTTAAGCGGTGAAGATATCCGTGAAGGTCTGACAGCAATCATCAGTGTCAAGATCGAAGACCCGCAGTTCGAGGGACAGACCAAGCAGAAACTTGGTAACAGTGAGGCGAGAGGTGCGGTTGATAATGTGGTCAGCAGGCAGCTCGAGATCTTCCTTGAGCAGAATCCGGCCGTTGGTAAGATCATTGTGGAGAAATCTGTGATGTCCCAGCGTGCGAGAGAAGCCGCAAGAAAGGCAAGAGACCTGACACGTAGAAAATCAGCACTTGATAACATGGCACTTCCGGGAAAGCTTGCAGACTGTTCTGACAAGAATCCGGAGAATTGTGAGATCTACATCGTAGAGGGAGATTCCGCCGGTGGTTCTGCGAAGACTGCACGTGACCGTGCGACACAGGCAATCCTTCCGCTTCGTGGTAAGATCCTGAATGTAGAGAAGGCAAGACTGGATAAGATCTACGGCAATGCCGAGATCAAGGCGATGATCACAGCATTTGGTACCGGAATCCATGAGGATTTTGATATTTCCAAGCTGCGTTATCACAAGATCATCATCATGACCGATGCCGACGTGGACGGTGCACATATCAGTACACTGCTTCTGACATTCATTTATCGTTTCATGCCGGAACTGATCAAGCAGGGATATGTATATCTGGCACAACCGCCGCTCTACAAGCTTGAGAAGAACAAGAAGGTCTGGTATGCATACAGTGACGAAGAATTAAGCAAGATCATCGAAGAAGTCGGACGTGACGGGAATAATAAGATCCAGCGTTACAAAGGTCTGGGAGAGATGGATGCCGAGCAGCTCTGGGATACCACTATGGATCCACAGCACCGTATCCTCTTACGTGTAACGATGGACGATGAGACAACGAGTGAACTGGACCTTACATTCACCACCCTGATGGGTGACAAAGTTGAACCGAGACGTGAGTTCATCGTTGAAAATGCAAAATATGTCAAGAACCTGGATGTATAATAACAGCGTGTAGAAGAAAGGAGGAACAGAGATACTTACATCTCTGAGAGATTGATGGAAGACAATATATTTGACAAAGTCCACGAAGTGGATCTGAAACAGACAATGGAAACCTCTTATATCGACTACGCGATGAGTGTTATTGCGTCCCGTGCACTGCCGGATGTAAGAGATGGTTTGAAACCGGTACAGAGAAGAATTCTGTACTCTATGATCGAACTGAATAACGGTCCCGACAAGCCGCACAGAAAGTGTGCACGTATTGTCGGTGATACGATGGGTAAATATCACCCGCACGGTGACAGTTCGATCTATGGCGCATTGGTTAATATGGCACAGGAATGGTCTACCAGATATCCGCTGGTAGACGGACATGGTAACTTTGGTTCTGTGGACGGTGACGGTGCTGCCGCCATGCGATACACAGAGGCAAGACTGAGTAAGATTTCCATGGAATTAACGGCGGATATTAATAAAAATACCGTTGATTTTATTCCTAACTTTGACGAGACGGAGAAAGAACCTACCGTTCTGCCGGCAAGATTCCCGAACCTTCTGGTCAACGGTACTTCCGGTATCGCTGTAGGTATGGCGACCAATATCCCGCCGCACAACCTGCGTGAAGTGATCAATGCGGTTGTACAGATCATCGATGACCAGATCGAGGATAAAGAAGAGACAACGATCGAAGAGATCTTAAAGATCATCAAAGGACCGGACTTCCCGACCGGAGGTATGATCCTTGGAACCAGAGGAATTGAAGAGGCATACAGAACCGGACGCGGCAAGATCCGTGTGCGTGCGGTGACAGATATCGAGGCGATGCCGAACGGCAAGAGCCGCATCATCGTAAGTGAGCTTCCTTACATGGTGAATAAAGCAAGACTGATCGAGAAAATCGCAGAACTGGTACGTGATAAGAAGATCGACGGCATCACAGACTTAAGTGACCAGTCAAGCCGTGAAGGAATGCGCGTAGTCATTGAACTCAGGAGAGATGCAAATGCAAATGTTATCCTGAACCAGTTATACAAACATACACAGCTTCAGGACACATTCGGTGTGATCATGCTGGCACTGGTCGGCAACGAGCCGAAGGTCATGAACCTGATGGAGATGCTCAACTACTATCTGAGACATCAGGAAGAAGTTGTGACACGCCGTACACAGTATGAGTTAAATAAAGCCGAAGAACGTGCGCATATCTTACAGGGATTACTGATCGCATTAGATAACATCGATGAAGTGATCAAGATCATCAGAGGTTCACAGACTGTCCAGATCGCAAAATCAGAATTGATGGAGCGTTTCGGACTGACAGATGTACAGGCGCAGGCAATCGTAGACATGAGACTGCGTGCCCTGACAGGTCTGGAAAGAGAGAAACTCGAAGCAGAATATAAAGCGCTGATGGAGCAGATCGAACATTTACGTGCGATCCTCGCAGATAGAAAGTTATTACTTGGCGTGATCAAAGAAGAGATCCTTGTGATCCGTGATAAATACGGAGATGAGAGAAGAACATCCATCGGATTCGATGAGTTCGATATCTCCATGGAAGACCTGATCCCAAGAGAAGATGTTGTCATCACGATGACAAAGCTTGGATATATCAAGAGAATGTCTCACGATACATTCAAAGCCCAGAACCGTGGAGGCAAGGGAATCAAAGGTATGCAGAAGCTGGACGAGGATTATGTAGAAGAACTCTTCATGACCAATACACATCACTACCTGATGTTCTTTACGAACACCGGACGTGTATACCGCATGAAAGCATACGAGATCCCGGAAGCAAGCAGAACATCTAGAGGAACTGCGATCGTGAATCTGTTACAGTTAATGCCGGGCGAGAAGATCAGTGCGGTCATTCCAATCGAGAAATATAACGATGACGAATATCTGCTGATGGCTACCAAGAAAGGTCTCATCAAGAAGACCCCGATCAAAGAATATGCAAATGTCAGAAAGACAGGGCTTGCAGCAATCACACTCCGTGAGGAAGATGAGCTGATCGAGGTAAAATATACAGACAGCGATCATGATGTATTCATGATTACAAAGTATGGACAGTGTATCCGCTTCAATGAAAGTGATGTACGTCCGACAGGAAGAACATCCATGGGTGTCCGTGGTATGAACCTGGTAGACCGTGATGAAGTGATCGGAATGCAGATCGATTCACAGGGAACAGACCTGCTGATCGTGTCAGAATACGGAATGGGCAAACGTACTTCCATCGATGAATTCACAGCCCAGAACCGCGGCGGTAAAGGTGTGAAGTGTTACAAGATCACAGAGAAGACCGGTAACGTTGTAGGTGTGAAAGCAGTAGATGAGGACAATGAGATCATGATCATCAACACGGAGGGAATCATCATCCGTATGAAGTGTGACGGAATCTCAGAACTCGGAAGAGTGACATCCGGAGTGAAGCTTATCAACCTGCCGGAAGGCGATAAAGTAGCTTGTATCGCAAAAGTACGCAAAGGCGATGAATCAGAAGATGATCTGGTAGAGCCGGAAGAAAGTACAGAAGATGCAGAGAACGTAGAGACAGAAGAATAAAGATATAAAACGAGGCGGAAGATTAAAAAATTTCCGCCTCGCTTTTTGAAAAAATATTTTTATTTTTCCGCCTCATCTGCAGCAAGTTCACGAAGAATGATCTCCGCAGTCTTCTTTACAGTAGCAGCTACAAAGTCTGTACACTGTGCTTTACGTTCCGGAGAATTCTTCTCTTTGCCTTTTGTCAGAACACGGCAGCATGTTGCACCACAGTATTCCTTGAAGAAATCGTGGATTTCGTTCGAAAGCTTGAAACAGCGGTTAATCTTAGGATCACCAGGTGTCTTACGTCCGAAGAAATATCCGATACACATCGTTGCTCCGGCGAGTGCACCACAGATACATCCGCCTCCGCCAAGCCCCCATGGGAATCCGGAACTCATAGCAATCGCATCATCCGACATGTCCAGTTCAAAATTCTCCTTGATCGCATAAATGACAGATTCTGAACAGGCAAAACCCTGATTAAAGATGTCCACGGCATCCTTTTGAAGTTTCTCTAAATCTACATTTGTTGTCATTATAATCCCTCCTGAAAAATGTGTTAAATCCATTATACCACGGCGAAAAAAACTTGTATATCATCTTGGAACAGGGTAAAATAAAAAAGGACAGGTTTTTTTGAGCAGGAACATAAGGTTCCAAAAAATCCCATGTCCCCAGGAGGATATAGATGAGAACGATCAATGTAAATACAATCACAGAAAATATAAAAGACATGTGCATCCAGGCGAATCATTTCCTTGCCGATGACATGGACAAAGCAATGAAACACGCACTGGAGACGGAAGAAGCACCATTGGGCCGTCAGATTCTGGATCAGCTGCAGGATAATCTGAAGATCGCAGCAGAAGACATGATCCCAATCTGCCAGGATACAGGTATGGCCGTCATCTTCATGAAGATCGGTCAGGACGTACACTTCGAAGGAGGCAGTCTGGAAGATGCCATCAACGAAGGTGTCCGTCAGGGATACGTAGAAGGATTCTTAAGAAAATCCGTCGTAGGAGATCCGATCATCCGCGAGAATACCAAAGACAACACACCGGCAGTGATCCACTACAGTATCGTGCCGGGAGATAAAGTAGAGATAAAGGTTGCGCCAAAAGGATTCGGCAGCGAGAATATGAGCCGCGTATTCATGTTAAAACCAGCCGACGGGATCGAAGGAGTAAAAGAAGCGATCCTTACAGCAGTCAGAGACGCAGGACCGAATGCCTGTCCGCCGATGGTAGTCGGAGTAGGAATCGGCGGAACATTTGAAAAATGTGCGCTGATGGCAAAAGAAGCCCTTACAAGAGAAGCCGGATCCCATTCCGGAACCGCCTGGGTAAAAGACCTGGAAGAAGAGATGCTTGAGACGATCAACAAGCTTGGAATCGGACCTGGCGGACTCGGAGGAACGACCACAGCACTTGCAGTGAATGTCAATACATATCCGACACACATCGCAGGACTGCCGGTTGCAGTCAATATATGCTGCCATGTGAACCGTCATATCATCAGGGAGGTGTAAGCAGCATGGACAAGCATATTACAGCACCAATTACAAAAGAAACAGCCAGATCTCTTCACGCAGGAGATTATGTATATGTCACAGGAACCATCTACACGGCAAGAGATGCGGCACACAAGCGCATGGATGAAGCACTGGACCGCGGGGAATCACTTCCAATCGATATCAAAGACCAGGCAATCTACTACATGGGACCATCTCCGGCAAGAGAAGGACGCCCGATCGGATCAGCCGGTCCGACAACTGCCAGCCGTATGGACAAGTATGCACCACGTCTGCTGGATCTCGGTCAGACGGCCATGATCGGAAAAGGCAAGAGAAGCCAGGCAGTGATCGATGCGGTGGTACGTAACGGATGCGTATACCTTGCAGCCATCGGAGGAGCCGGAGCACTGTTATCCAAATGCATCAAATCCTCAGAAGTCATTGCGTACGAAGACCTCGGAACCGAAGCCATCCGTAAATTACAGGTCGAGAACCTTCCGCTCATCGTAGTCATCGACAGCGAAGGCAATAACCTGTACGAAACTGCGATCAAGGAGTATGCAAAGATATGAGAAGAATCCTTCTGATGGTACTCCGGAATATTTTCTTCGTGCCGGTCTACTGGTACAAGTTATGCTACCATGCCAGACATGTAGACAAATATACGGAAGAAGAACACTATAAATTATTAAAATACATCGATCACCGGGCAAATACATCCGGGAATATCCATATCGAGGTACACGGGCAGGAGAACATCCCTGAACAGGACGGATTCATGTTCTACCCGAATCACCAGGGACTCTACGACGTGCTCGCCATTATGGAAGCATGCCCGCGCCCGTTCGCGGTAGTCGCCAAAAAAGAAGTGGCCGACGTACCATTTCTCAAGCAGGTATTCACCTGCATGAAGGCATACATGATCGACCGCGAAGATGTGCGTCAGTCACTGCAGGTGATCGTAAATGTCAGCAATGACGTGAAGAACGGAAGAAACTTTCTGATCTTCCCGGAAGGAACAAGATCAAGACAGGGCAATCAGGTACAGGACTTCAAAGGCGGCAGCTTCAAAGCGGCGACCAGGGCAAGATGTCCGATCATTCCGGTAGCACTGATCAACTGTTTCGTGCCGTTCGACTCTAAGACAACAGAACATGTCAATGTACAGGTACATTTCTTAGAGCCGCTGCTTTACGAAGAATACAAAGACATGAAGACAACAGAGATTGCAGCAATTGTAAGAGAGAGAATCCAGCATACGATCAATGAAAATGTATAAAAGGATTACAGGGAAATGAGAGAAAAAATATTACAGGTTAAGACATTCGGCAGTTTTTCCATGATATATGACGGAAAATCCCTGTTCGGAAGAAAAGTAGGAGAGACACAGTTCGCTTCCATGATGCAGATGCTGATACATGAAAGGAAAAAAGGTGTCAGCAGGGACCGACTGGAACAGGAACTGTTCGGGGAACGGGAAGTGGAAAATGTACATCATGCCCTTCAGAGCGTCATTTACAACGCAAAGAAGAGACTGGAAAAAGCAGGACTTCCGGATGTAAACTATATAGAGATCAGAAACGGTGTCGTCTACTGGAATGACGAGATTAAAGTACAGGAAGATGCAACCGAATTTGACCAGATATACAACAGAATAAAACATGAGAAAAATCCGGATAAAAAGATAAAAGACCTCGAAAAAATATTCGAGATCTATACCGGAGAATTCCTTGTGAAACGGCAGAGTGTGATCTGGGTTGCCATTGAAGCAAGACGGTATGAGGACATGTTCCGGGAATGTGTAGAAGAAGCAGCCGGACTGTACCGGGAAAAGCAGAACTATACACAGCTCGAACATCTCGGAGTATATGCATCGAATATCGAACCATTCTCCGATTGGGAAGCATTGACCATGGAAGCAATGGTTGCACTGGGAAGATACGAAGAAGCCACCGATCTGTATGCCGATACGGCAGAACGATATTTTGAAGAACGGGGATTAAAACCGTCCAAACGTCTTCTGGATTCCATGAACCAGCTTGGTAACCAGGTGATGCATTCCTACGACGTACTGGACAACATCCAGCATAATCTGGAAGAAAAAGGAATCCCGAAAGGGGCATACCTGTGCAGTTATCCGATATTCCGCGGAATCTATCATCATCTGGTGAGGATGCTGGAACGGAGCGGACAGTCGATCTATCTTATGCTGTGTACCATTGTGGATAGCAAAGGAAGACCGATGAAAGAAGGAGCCATGTTGGAAGGACTGGCAAAGAGACTGGAAGAATCCATCTGCACATCGATCCGCAACAGTGATGTCGTGAACCATTACAGCAAGGGACAATACCTGGTACTGCTGATCAATACAACGAGAGAAGACTGTGCGGTAATTCAGAAGAGAATCAATTACAAATTCCTCACAGACCGGCAGAGGACCGGCGTGAGATATTATGTGAACAGTGTAGTATATGAAAAGGACCTTTAAGATAACACTTGAAGATCTTTCTTTTTTGGGTAAAAAACTATTCAGCATGCGGGACGCAGGCAGGATGGTTCTTTTGCTATAATATAACAACATATTCCGATATATGCGACAGTCTGAAAAAGTCTAAGAAAAATACCTGCTTTTTTAAAAGTTTAGACGGTTTCTTTGTCATGTCGTTGGGTAAAATATTCTCAGAGTAGGAATGTCTGCCTGAAAATAAGATGGGAAAGGAGACCGGGAGAAGTGAGTAATACAGGAAATTATATTGGAACACCATGGGGAATTATTCTATGTGTGGACTATTATCGGGATGAAAAAATAAATGGACGTATTTATCACAGATATCAGACCGAACCGATCCGCATTGGAGGAATGCTGGAAGCAGTTTTCGAAATCGATGCTTTTTTTGACCGGTTGGGATATCCGTTTCCCGGAACAGAGAGCCACTATTTTATAAAGCATGAAAAGACACAGCGGATAAAAATGACAAGAAAGTTGAGTGATGAAGAGATGTTAAAGAATAATGGTGAACAAGGAACATTCATAATTAGAGTAGAACAAAGACAACACAGCAGCTGGCAGGGAAGAGTTACATGGGTGGAAGAAGGAAAGACAGAGAACTTCCGCTCGGCACTGGAACTGCTCAAGATGATCGATGGCGCACTGGATGGCAGGGACATAAAAGAAGACGCAGAAGAAGAGAACCAGGAGAGAGCCGTATGGCGGACAAAGAATTTCGAAGACTGAAGAGAAGTCAGCTGATCGATATCATCTATCATCATACTTAGAATCATTGCAGAGAGAATAGCAAAAAAGCAGTGAAAATACCCACGGGAAGAAAATGTAAAAAATATGAAAAAAGTAATTGACATTCACATTAAGGCTTGTTATAATTACTTTCGCTGGAGAAATACTCAAGAGGCTGAAGAGGCGCCCCTGCTAAGGGTGTAGGTCGGGTAACCGGCGCGAGGGTTCAAATCCCTCTTTCTCCGTTAGGCCAGTGAGAACTGTCTGAAACGAGCTTTCAGATAGTTTTTTTACGGCCATATATAATACTGAAAAATGTATAAAAAGAAAAGTTGAAAAAGATGAAAAAACATCTTGACACTTCGAAAAATACATGGTATTATATATAAGCTTTCGCAAACAAATTATTTAAAAGATTTGTAAAAAGAAAGTGAAAAATAAGTTAAAAAAGTTCTTGACAAGCAGTTGAGTGTGTGATATACTAAATGAGCTGTTGAACAAAACAACAACGAACCTTGATAATTAAACAATAGACAACAACCCTGAAAATTCTAAAGAGAATTATTCAGAACAGACATTTAATGTCGAACCTTAAAACAGTAAAGGGGATAAGAAAGCTAGTAGTTTTCTTGAACTGGAACGAACTTGATTTTTGAATCTGTGTTAAAGCAGGTTTGAGATATTTTAACGAGAGTTTGATCCTGGCTCAGGATGAACGCTGGCGGCGTGCTTAACACATGCAAGTCGAGCGAAGCACTT